>Ga0193962_1000404_pt1 | contig 19883 bp, 10 predicted proteins | sample FB_5_MG_FD_140335 | JGI IMG/M metagenome (GOLD analysis project Ga0193962, IMG submission 140335) | Microbial mat bacterial communities from the Broadkill River, Lewes, Delaware, United States - FB_5_MG | ecosystem: Environmental > Aquatic > Freshwater > River > Microbial mats | place: USA... | reverse complement strand
TTTTACCCATTTTCTTAGCATAAGCTACAGTCGTTGCAACAGCTTCGTCAGACGTCTTCTCACCACGGATGATTTCTACAAGAGGCATCATGTGTACTGGGTTAAAGAAGTGCATACCTAAGAAGTTTTCAGGACGCTTAACGCTCTTCGCTAGGAAGTCGATAGAGATAGTAGATGTGTTCGACGCAACGATAGCGTTTTCGCCAACATGACCTTCAACTTCAGCTAAAACAATACCTTTAACTTTAGGGTTTTCAACAACCGCTTCAACAACAACATCAACGTCACCGAACTCTGCATAAGACAAAGTAGGACGGATGCGGTTAAGCGCTTCACCCATTTGAAGAGGCTTCATTTTCTTACGCTCAACGCGCTTAGAAAGAAGTTTGTTTGCTTCATTCAAGCCTAATTCGATACCCGCTTCTGCGATATCTTTCATTAGGATTGGTGTGCCTTTAAGTGCAGAAATATAAGCGATACCACCGCCCATAATACCCGCACCCAATACTGCAGCCTTGTTAGTAGGCTTAGAAATGGCATCGTATTCTTTGGCTTTTTTCTTCAATAACTGATCGTTATTGAACAAACCGATAAGTGCTTGAGACTCAGTTGTCTTAGCAAGCTTAGCGAAACCTTTTGCTTCAACAGCAAGCGCTTTATCACGAGTCAGGTTGTGATGCTTCTGCATAACCTTGATCGCTTCGATTGGCGCAGGGTAATGACCCTTAGTCTGACCTTTAACGAAACCTTTAGCGGTTTCGAAAACCATCATACTTTCCATCGAGTTCAAAAGACCTTTACCGGTCTTAACAGCGCGACGTGCTTCATAGTCCATTTCGCCAGCAATGGCAGACTTAAGCATAGCGATGGACTGTTCACGTAGAGCTTCAGGAGCTACTACAGCGTCAACAGCGCCCATTTTCAGAGCTTTATCAGCACGGTTCTCAGCGCCCATGCAGATCCATTCGATCGCATTGTCAGCACCAATTACACGAGACAGACGAACTGTACCGCCGAAACCAGGCATAAGGCCTAGCTTAACTTCTGGCAAACCTACTTTGGCTTTTTCAGACATAACTCGGAAGTCAGTCGACAAGCACATTTCGAAACCGCCACCCAACGCAATACCGTTGATAGCGGTAAGAGTAGGAACAGGCAAATCTTCAATTGTATTGAAAATTTCGTTGCCGGATAGAATCCACTCAACAATTTCTTCTTCAGGAAGCTTGAACGCATCCCCGAATTCAGTGATGTCAGCACCAACGATAAAGCAATCTTTACCAGAGGTTACTAAAACACCTTTAACGTCGCTATTGCCTTTAATGGCAGCAGTTGCCGCTTTTAAATCTTCAAGAGTCACACGGTTAAACTTGTTAACAGACTCTCCATCAAGATTGAAGTTTAGTTCGGCGATGCCGTCTTCAATCATCTTCACCGTGATGGCTGTACCGTCGTAAATCATCAAATGATCTCCACGTAGGGTTAGCTTAATAACTGCAGAAGCGAAATACTAAAGCAGCTTCTTGCACTGAGATAACGGCTGTCTGCCCAAAAAACAGACAATTCATACGACCGTTTGAATCTGACAGACACAATCCGCGAAAGGCCTCAAAAAGTCAAGAGTTGAGAACAATGCATTAGAAAGAATAGCTATATTTATGTCAGTTAACGGAAGAATTGAAGCGAAATCGAAGTTTTCATATTTTAAAGTCACGATAAAAACAACAAAAATCCTTAGAATATTCACAATCCTGATCAAGCAATCATGTTATCAATACTCAAAACATCAATTTACCCACTTTTTTGTTACCGTTTGTAACAACACCTTTGGATTACTTACTGTTTTACTTAGTATGGTGTTAGCGTAACAACGTACAAAAATAATTCTAAAAATAATAAAGCGTGAGTCCTATGAAAAACTTATTGAAAGTTAGAAATATACTAGTGTTTGCCCTCACTTTTATGATATCGAGCCAAGCTTTCGCTACACCACAACAATTACTTAATAATGTTCACAAGTTGCGGCTTCTATCAACTGAGTCCCTTACCAATTTTTATATGTATTCCGGATTAGATGCCGATGCAAAGTATGGTAAGAAAGTATTGGACAGCTTAACTGAATTTGAAAACGTTCTTAAAGAGACACGTGCCATTCCTGCTGCGGATGGCATGAGCGATTCACTTGCAGAGATTGATACGTCTTGGGCAGAATTTGAAAAGCTAATTCGTATTAACTACCAAGACATGGAAACTCAAGGATTCCCCAATGTACGCTTAGTGGATGAAATGGGCAAGGTCAATGGTCAGTTGTTGAAAACTTTATCGCAAGCTTATAACGACGCCAAAGTAAGCACAGGGATTACCCCTCCTGAGGTTGTCGAAACAGCACGTACTCTTTCAATGACAATGGAAGAAATCACGTCGCAGTATGCCGCTCGCGGCACCTCAAACCTTGGACAGGTATTTATTGGCTCTTACGAGCGTACGCTAGAACAGATGGCTGAAGCTTTTCGTAATGATTTAGTGAGCCTTAAAACTCAGGCCAACAAAGATAATAGTAAACGCTTATTACGCGCCATTGATAGCAAGTGGAATTTTATGGAGCGTTCAATTAAAAACTATAACGAAAATACAGTGCCCTTCTTAGTGACGAGCTATAGCGAACGTATTATTGTGAATTTAGAAGAATTGGTCGTAATGCACGACTTTTAAGTCGCGCATTACCTCTAATCCATTCGATAGAATCGAATGTTACGGATTAGAGCTGTTTTGCTTGATCAATCCACTGATTGATCATGTCAACAGAAGTCGCTTTCCCTTCTGTTGTCATCAAGCACGTGCGGTTATCATAAACCTCAACCACGACAATATCGTCACTGAGCTGTTCTAAAAAATGAAACAGTACTGAAGTTTCAGGTGCATTCACATTACCATGCCAGCTCCAGCCTTCCGGTAAGCCTTCGGTATCCCAGCCCGCTTGACGAACAACACACCAACGAAACTCTTGGCTCTTTACATCCGCATCAAAGCGCAAATAGCGCGCCGCGACAATGTCATCCCTAACCCCAGTCTTTTTGCTATCGGCTTTGAATTTATCAAGCTTGACCTGCAAGCCAAGCTTAATTGCATCTAATCGTAATTTCGCTAAGCGCTGATCTCGAATGCTCGGTTTAAGCATATAAACCGAACCGAATACCGCTAAAAAGATAAAAATAACTATGAATACAGGATTCATCCGGCCATTTCCTCAAGCTCTAACCAGCGCTCTTCCAAAGCTTCTAATTGTTGCTCTATTACTTGTAACTCATCTAACTTAGCCGCGACATAGTCGGAATCTTTTTGATAAAAGTCCGCACTGCCTGTCTCACTTCCAAGCTCCGCTTGTTTTGCTTCTAGCTGCTCGATCTGTTTAGGTAATTCATCCAACTCACGCTGCAATTTATAGCTCAATTTTTTGGCCGATGATTTTTTCTCAACCGGAGCTGACGCTGATTTTTGGCTTTTTGATTGCGATGGTGCTTTCGCTTTTTTCGAGCCTGCTTTTACTGCCGCATCAAATTCAGCTTTCGTCGCTTTATCACGAATCTCCCAGTCGGAATAACCACCGACCTGTTCATCGATGTTACCTTTGCCATCAAATACCCAAAGCTGAGTAACAACGTTATCTAAGAAAGCACGATCGTGGCTGACTAATAATAAAGTCGCATCGTATTCCACCAGCTTCTCTTCCAAAAGTTCTAGAGTTTCGACATCCAGATCATTGGTTGGCTCATCCATAATCAACAAGTTGCAAGGTTTCAAGAATAACTTAGCTAACAATACGCGGTTACGCTCACCACCGGATAACGATTTAACTGGCGTACGCGCACGGGCAGGTTCAAATAAGAAATCTTGAAGATAACCTAAGATGTGACGCGAGCGTCCAGCTACTTCAACTTCGTCTTTACCATCACCAACGTTTTCAGCCACGGATTTTTCAAGATCAAGTAAACTACGAGATTGATCAAAATAAGCAACGTCTAACTTAGTACCCACTTTAATGGTGCCGGCTTCTGGCTTAATCTGCTCAAGCAGCAGCTTCATCACGGTACTCTTACCTGCACCGTTTGGACCGACAAGACCAATGCGATCACCACGCATTACCACACTGGTAAAGTCACGGACGATTTCTTTACGCTGATCGCCTGCGATATCAAAACCAAACGATACATTCTCAAGTTCAAATACATTCTTGCCTGAGCTCTCTGCGGAATTCATCGCTAAAGACACACTGCCTTGGCGCTCTCGGCGCTGACTGCGTTGATTACGCATTTCTTTTAAACGCTCAACACGACCTTCATTACGTGTTCGACGCGCTTTAACGCCTTGGCGAATCCAGACTTCTTCTTCGGCTAAACGCTTATCAAATAAGGCATTTTGAGTTTCTTCCGCCGCAAGGCGCTGCTCTTGATGATCCAAGAAACCTTGATAAGTCCCTTTCCACGAATAGATACTGCCGCGATCAAGCTCGATGATACGAGTCGATAGCGCTTGTACGAATGCACGGTCGTGACTGATAAACAGTAACGTACCTTTAAATTGCACCAACTGCTCTTCTAACCAACGAATGGTCGCGATGTCCATGTGGTTGGTTGGCTCATCAAGAATCAATAAATCAGGTTCAGAAACCAACGCTTGTGCCAGCATCACACGACGCTGCCATCCACCCGACATAGAATCAAACGCAGCATCACCAGGAAGATCTAAACGATCTAGAATCGCATCCACCTTTTGCTGCCACAACCAGCCATCATGGGCTTCAATAACGTGCTGAAGACGCTCAAGTCTGACTAGATCAACATGTTCGCCTTTTAGAATTTCCTCATGGTAAGCAGAGATGGTTTCACCTAACTCGCCTAAACCTGAAGCAACCACCTCATAAACCGTTTGCGGGTCGGTAACCGGAAGCTCTTGCTGTAACGCCGCGACTTTTAACGTATCACCATGCTGCACCAAGCCTTCATCAGGCTTAATCTGCTTATTTAAGATTTTTAGTAAGGTTGATTTACCTTCACCATTGCGACCAAGTACACATACTCGCTCACCGGCATTAATATCAAGATCGACTTTATTCAGTAATACCTGATTACCGAAAGCCAAAGAAACGCCCTTTAATCGAACCAAAACCATATTTTTTTACTCAGAAGAATAGATATCTAGAAATTGGCGTCAGTATACGCACTTTCACCCTTAACTCGAAGCTCAGCATGCAATTCGATACAGCCAAAGGTGATTTGTTGCTTTATTAAGGACCGCAGGATGTTTACTCTTTATTGCATAATAATTGCTTGTGGGCCTAGGCAATTACTGTAATTATTGCCTCGCTCAGCAAAAACTGACTGATCGATACCGTTGCGGAAATAAATATAATGACAATCCACTTAAATAAAGGGCACATAATTGCCTTATCTTTAATTTTATTGATTACCCTTTGGCTAAGCATAGGCCTGAGTGAAGGCGATGAAGAATATATTAATAATCGCCCTCTTGTAATGGATGATGGCCTGCAAAAGGTTCAGGTTGAAATCATGCGAGGCCAGCTGGTTGAGCGCGCCATTAGTATTTCTGGAAAAACAGCCGCCAATCGCAGTGTTGAACTCAAATCAGAAATTCGCAGCACGGTAAAAGCCATTCATAAGAAAAAAGGCGAGCGGGTTAAAAAAGGCGAGCTAATTGTTGAACTTAATGCCCGTGATTGGCCTGCTCGCGTCGAACAAAGCAAGGCTAGCCTACGTCAATATGAAATAGAATATGCAAGCTCACAAAAATTGCTCAAAAGAGGGTTAGTCAACGAAGCTCAAATTGCGCAAGCAAGAACGGCTCTGGCAAACGCAAACGCAAATTTAACCAGCGCTCAAATTAATCTTGCTGCCAGCCGAATTACCGCGCCTTTTGATGGCATTGTCGATCAACGCTATGTTGAATTAGGCGATTACGTTAAAGAAAGCACAGATATCGTTAAAATATTAGATTTTTCACCCTATTTAGTGATTGGCCATGCCGCGGAAAAAGACGCTTCTTTTATTAATATTGGCGACCCTGCACAGGCCCAGTTAATTACCGGCGATATCATTCAAGGACACATCCGTTTTATTGCCGCTGAAGCGAATGAAAGCACGCGAACATTTCCAGTAGAGATGGTGGTTGATAATCCATCTGGAAGCATGACGAGTGGCTTAACGGCCAAAATTCTCGTACCGCAACCCAAGCTATTCTCACACCTTGTTTCACCGGCGTTACTTATTTTAAATGATAAAGGTGAATTAGGGCTGAAAGGGCTAACCGAAAACAACCAGGTTATTTTTCATGCGATTAAGATCATCAAAGCCGTAAAGGATGGCATTTGGATTACGGGCCTTAAAGAAGAAAGTAAAATCATCACCGTTGGCCAAGGCTTTGTTGAATACGATGAAAAAGTATTTCCTGTTTATAAAACGGACGTAAAAAAAATAAATAACGCGGAGCAGCTTGATGGATAAGCTTATTGACGCCGCCTTACACCGCCACCGTACCGTATCGATGCTTTTTGTGCTGATCATGATTATCGGCTCGGTGACGATGTATACCATTCCCAAAGAAAGCAGCCCAGACATTACGGTCCCGATTGTTTATGTATCCGTAAGCCATGAAGGTATTTCACCTGAAGATGCTGACCGCCTGATTTATAAACCTTTAGAAAGCGAGCTAAAATCATTAGATGGTTTAAAAGAAATGATCAGCACGGCCTCTCAAGGGCACCTATCCATCACCCTTGAATTTTATGGCGACGCAGACATCGATCAAGCCTTGATTGATGTTCGAGAAAAAGTCGACACCGCTAAAAAAGACCTGCCGAGAGACAGCGATGAGCCCATAGTAAAAGAAATCAATGTCGCTCTTTTTCCGGTCATGATCGTCACTCTATCAGGAGATGTCGATGAGAGCTTACTCTATGCCAGCGCGAATCGCTTAAAAGATGCCTTAGAAGCCATCCCCGGGGTATTAAGTTCTGACATCATTGGTAAACGGGAAGAGCTTGCAGAAATCATCGTTGATCCCGCTCGCATGGATAACTACAACTTATCGTTTTCTCAACTAGCCACCCTTGTAGGAAATAATAATCAATTGGTGGCTGCTGGGGATTTAGATACCGGCAGCGGTCGTTTTTCTGTAAAAGTTCCGGGGCTTATTGAAGACGTCAACGATATCTTAAACATGCCGATCAAAACCGATGGTGATACCGTCGTTAAGTTTAGAGACATTGCCGTTGGACGTTTAGCCTATAAAGATCGCCAAGACATTGCTCGCATTAATGGCAAAAGCGCGGTGGTATTAGAAATCAAAAAACGCATTGGTTCGAACATCATTGAAACCTTAGATCAGGTTAAGTTCATTATTGAACAAGCAAAACCTCTACTGCCAGAAGGTATTAAAATAAGTTATAGCCAAGACGAATCAAAGAATATTAAAAACATGCTAAATGATTTGTTTAACAATGTGCTGGTTGCCACCATTTTAGTAATGATTATTGTTTTAGGCAGCTTAGGCGTTCGCTCAGCAAGCATGGTTAGCTTAACGATTCCGGGGTCATTCCTAATCGGCATTCTTTTATTAAATGCCATGGGGTATACCCTAAACATGGTGGTTCTCTTCTCTCTTATTTTAAGTGTCGGCATGTTAGTTGATGGCGCCATTGTTGTTACCGAATATGCGGATCGTCGCATGGCCGAAGGCGCTGATAAATTTTATGCTTATAGCGAAGCCGCCAAACGCATGGCGTGGCCGATTATTGCATCAACAGCAACAACACTGGCGGTATTCTTCCCCCTCTTATTTTGGCCCGGCACTACTGGCGATTTTATGATGTTTTTGCCGCTAACGCTGCTCTTTACCTTATCAGCCTCACTACTCATGGCCTTAATTATTGTACCGACGATTGGTGTATTAATCGGTAAAAGTGGTGACCATAACGACGACTCATTAGCGACCATGCGCGCTGCAGAAGAAGGTCGCTTTGACGACATTCCAGGCTTTACTGGTCGTTATATTCACTATTTAAAGATAGCCTTAAACCACCCTAAAAAAGTATTCTTCGCGGCGCTGAGTATGTTATTTATCAGTTTTGGCATTTATGCACAATTAGGGCATGGCGTTGAGTTTTTCCCAGATGTTGATGCTGATATTGGTTTAGTCGATGTACGAGCGCGAGGAAATTTATCTCTAGAAGAACGAGATCAATTGGTTGGATTGGTTGAACGTCGAATATTCGACATGGCCGAGATTGAATCGATTTATACCTCCACCTTTGTCAAAGCGCCAAATGATGCCGCTAATGACCTTGTAGGACGCATTCAAATAGAACTGGTTGACTGGGAGCAGCGCCGACTGGCAGATGACATTTTAAATGACATAACGGCTAGAACAGCCGATATTCCAGGAATCATTATCGAGACCCAGAAAAAAGAAGGCGGTCCAGCCGCTGGTGCAGACATTCAATTACAAATCACTTCGAATAATCAGGAAGATTTAGTCAATGCTGTCGCCATCGCCGAAAAAATATTCAAACAAGATTCTGAATTAAAAGATGTTCGAGATGACCTTCCCCTAGAAGGTATTAGCTGGGAACTGAACATTGATCGCGAAAGCGCAAGCCGCTATGGCGCTGATATCGCCACGGCCGGCTCGATGATTCGGATGGTCACATCAGGCTTAACCGTGGGAAGTTTCCGTCCAGATATTACTGATGACGAGGTAGATATTCGCTTACGCTACCCCACCGAGAATCGAACTATTCAGCAATTCGATAATATTAATTTATCAACATCATCTGGACTGGTACCGATTTCCAACTTTATGCAAACAAAAGCCGTTCCACAGGTGAGCAACTTGGTTCGTATCGATGGCAAACTTCGCCACAAGTTATTAGCCAATGTGAGTGATGATGTGAATGCGATGGCCAAGATAGAAGAATTATCGGCCTCATTAAAACAGCAAACATGGCAAGAAGGCATTGATATGAAGTTCCGAGGGGACTTTGAACAAATGGGCGAAACCGGAAGTTTTTTAGCCAAAGCTTTTTTTATCGCCATTTTTTTAATGCTTACCATCTTGGTTACACAGTTTAATAGTTTTTATCATGCCGGTCTTATTTTGAGTGCCATTGTATTATCAATCGCCGGAGTCCTTATTGGCCTCCTTATCTTAGGTGAACCTTTTGGCGTAGTGATGAGTGGCATGGGCGTTATTGCACTTGCGGGTATCGTGGTAAATAACAACATTGTATTAATCGATACGTTCAATCAGCTCATTAAAGAAGGCATTCCAGCGATCGACGCGGCATTAAGAACCGGAGCGCAACGCTTACGCCCGGTTCTGTTAACAGCGATAACAACGGTTTTAGGCTTACTGCCGATGGTGTTTCAATGGAACATCGATTTGATTAATAACCACGTCACCAGTGGTGCTCCTTCATCACAATGGTGGACGCAATTATCGACCTCCATTGCTGGCGGCTTAACCTTCGCAACAATATTAACCCTCGTTCTCACGCCTTGCTTATTAGTGATTGGCGAAGATAAAAAAGCAAAGCGAGCAGCAAAGAAAGCCGCTAAATTATTAGCGCAATAACAAGCTGGCCCAGAAACGCAGCGATTCAAACGCTGTTTTTCACGCAAGCTACTGAAAAAGATAAACTTTTTTAAAATAAATGTTTGACATGCCTTAGGATAAATGTAGAATGCACCTCGCTGAAACAAGAGCGGGTGATTAGCTCAGCTGGGAGAGCGCCACCCTTACAAGGTGGATGTCGGCGGTTCGATCCCGTCATCACCCACCAATTATTTTGTGATAGAATAATTGGGCTGCGAATGTTAAAGCAAGGTAAAATTAAGTTGGACTGGTAGTTCAGTTGGTTAGAATACTGGCCTGTCACGCCAGGGGTCGCGAGTTCGAGTCTCGTCCAGTCCGCCATTTAATTTTACACACAGTACTTTTTAGGAAGTGCGATTTATAAGTTGGGTGATTAGCTCAGCTGGGAGAGCGCCACCCTTACAAGGTGGATGTCGGCGGTTCGATCCCGTCATCACCCACCAATTCTTAAATGTGACATTTTAGAATTGGACTGACTTATAAAATTGCTTTAAGTGGACTGGTAGTTCAGTTGGTTAGAATACTGGCCTGTCACGCCAGGGGTCGCGAGTTCGAGTCTCGTCCAGTCCGCCATTTTAAAGCATAAAACGTAAATAGAAGTAGTGAAAATTAGTAGAGACATGTAGTTGCTCCTAGAGCCCTACTCCTCGCTAAAAGCGGGTGATTAGCTCAGCTGGGAGAGCGCCACCCTTACAAGGTGGATGTCGGCGGTTCGATCCCGTCATCACCCACCAATTATAACACTAGGTTATATTTGGTAGAGAAAACAGTAGAAAAGTTAGTTGTATTATGCGGACTGGTAGTTCAGTTGGTTAGAATACTGGCCTGTCACGCCAGGGGTCGCGAGTTCGAGTCTCGTCCAGTCCGCCATTTAATACACACCCCGATAGAACTCTTAGCAGTACCTTTATCACACCTTCGTATTAAAATTTATCAGAATTCATTTTTGAAGCATTAGCCGCTGTTAAATACCCGCATCTGTTAATACCCGTCTTAATTAAAATGAAGATTCACGATAAAACTGAAACATTCTGCACTAACTCTTTAAATTCGTACTTTTATTCATCTATTTTTCCATTTCAAACGTATAGTCATCTATCTGTAATATTTCAGCGTTAAGCTAACCCTGTAATAAAAAGATGATTACACATTCAATAAACGATTAACTATAAAAAGCACAAAAGAGGACATCATTATGATGGATTACGAAGAAGATTTAACCAATACACATTTCGATGATTTTGACGATGACGCGGATGATGCAACAGAGATGTAACGGACTTACCCTTTTTGCAAATAGCTACCAGGAGCAATTCCCGTCCAACGCTTAAAAGCGCGCTGAAATGCCGTAGGAGAGCCAAAACCTAATAAGTAAGCAATCTCCCCAAGCGTAAACGCAGTATCCTTAACGTAGCTTATCGCCAATTCTCGGCGTGTATCATTTAATACCTGCTGAAATGTTATCCCTTCATCAACTAATTTACGCCTAACAGTCCAAGGAGCCATATTTAACTGCTCCGCGACTCGATCAAGCGTGGGGGTTGAACCATTTAATAATGGCGTAATGACTCGAGCGACCTTCTCGCTGAAGTTAAGCCCCATTCTTACTTTTTCAAGATCCGCATCCGCTTGTCTTTTTAATAATTCGTAAGTCGAAGCACAACCATGAATCACACGATGAGTGAGTGCTTGTGGCTTAATAATGACTGCATTATAGGGCTGAGAAAAACGCACATCACAATCAAAATATTCACGATAAGCCGCACTGTACTCAGGCTCATCAAACTCAAAGCACATCGCTTCAATACAATCATCCCGGCCAGTTAACCACTTTGCTAAGCTATACCAGCCCGATAAAACAGAATCGACTACAAATAAATTGAAGCTATTATAAGGGCTAATGGAATAAAACTGAGCAATACCGTAGCCTTCTGAGGTATAAAATGCCGACTGGCCGCGGGCGTTGTAACTACTAAGAAGTTCATAATGACAAATGCTTTTACAGGCGGTCATTAGATTGGGAGAAGATAGCGCCATCAGCCCAGCAATACCAAGATTGGCAGCGCTTGTTTGACACCCCATTTCTAAACCAAGCCAAGGCTTTTGCGAGTATTGAATGCTAGCAAAACCCAAGCGCATGAAACGAGGAATACTAATGCGAGCATCTGGCGACGCCATGGTGATTTCAGTTAAACCGAATTGCTGCAAGATTAACTGAGGATTACTATCAAGAGCCAGCATAGCCTTGCGTAAAATTTCGACATAAGACACCGAAATATCACCCAACTTCATACATATACTCCATCAGTAAAATAGTGCGCGAAGAAACGCAGCACTTAAAAAGCATCGCTATAACCTTAAATGCAATAAATAAGCATCAATTTGTTAACATTGAACAATTTTAATTTTACCCTTTCCCCATAGTATTAGCTAACGAAAAAACTTGAATTTCTTCAGAGGATATCGGTCGACTTATAAAGTATCCCTGTCCGACATCACAACCCCACTGTTTCAATAAATTGAGTGCCTTCGCATCTTCTATTCCTTCCGCCACAATACTAAACCCCATGTCATGGCACATGGCGATGGTAGATTTCACGACAGCCTGATTCATTTTAGAATCAACTAAATCAGTGATGAAAGAACGATCTATTTTTAGAATATCAAAAGGAAAAGTACGCAGATGTGAAAGCGATGAATAGCCCGTACCATAATCGTCAATTGCCACTTCTATGCCTAATTTTTTTATGGCCAAAATGGTCTCAATCGATTGCTTCTCATCTTGCAGTGCTGCCGACTCGGTTATTTCCAATTGCAAACTGCTTGCAGACAGCTCATGTTCAACTAAACAGGCTTGTATATAGTCCACCAGACGATCATCGGATAGGTCTCGGCTCGATAAATTTAAAGCAATTGTCAAATCCAAACCCATAAGCTTCCAAGCAGCTGCCTGCTTGCAGCAAGAGTTGATAACCCAGCGAGTAATATCATGAATAAAAGCTGTTTTTTCAGCCAGAGGAATGAACAAATCAGGTGGAATAATACCTTTTTCAGGATGACGCCAACGCACAAGTGCTTCTACAGACGTGACCCGATTGGAAATTAACGACAGCTTGGGCTGATAGAGCAAATAGAGCTGATCGTGCTCAATTGCATCTTTTAGATCCGTTATCAGCAATGAGCGTACAATGCCTGCTTGCTTTAACTTTTCGTCAAACCAAACAATTTTTAGGCGCTCTTCCTTTGCCATGTTCATTGCTGAACGGGCTGATTGCCAATGAGAGTCTTCTTCACTTAACGATTCGGCACACGCAATGCCAAAGTAGTTCTCGCTAGGAATCTCGACACCAGAGAGAATAACGGTTTTATCCATACAGCGCTGAATCTCATTCACCAGCGTACTAATCCCCGCCATTTCATCACCAGAAACGATAAAGCAAATCTCGCTTTCATGCCCCCTACCCACAAGGATATTAGGTCTTGAGAAACGCTCTTTAATTCGGTTTGATAATCGGCATAAATAATCTTTTTCAGCGGACATTCCAAGCACGTGCGAGACATCTGATAGGCTTTCAATATTCACTAAAATAAGGTGGTAACGATCTAACGTTGCCGCTTCTTCAACCAGCGCTCTCTGATTATGAAAACCCGTAATTTGACAAAAAGTAGCTCGATCAAATAAGCGCTGATGAACTCTTTTTTCGTCACTGAAATCACGAACAATTGCCAAGATGAATTTATTTTTCTCAATATTGACGCCCGTCAAAGAGACTTGGCTACTGAACACGTCACCACTTAATCTTCTATGCTCCCAACTGAAGACTTCACTTCTGCCATACAGAGCAGACTTGGCATACTTCATGGCCAGCTCAGATGACATCAAGCCATTCGACTGATACTCAGGAGATAAACGATTTACATTCATGCCAAACAAAGATCGTTTATCTGGAGCATCAAACATATCAATAGCGGCTTGGTTACACTCTATCAATACTCCATCCGCTCCAATCATAATAGCATCGGGTGATTCTTTGATTAATTGGGCGTAATTGATGATATTGAAAAATTCTGTTTTTAAATAATTGTCACTGCGGTATACCTTGAGCAACTGATCGCTGGCAAACTGCAATAGCGATTCGTCTGCCGCATATTTTGATGATGCATCTTCAAAATCGTAATGAACATAACCAAACAGCGCACCATCTTGCATAATAGGACTTTGGAATTGCTCATCACCGCACTCGCCATAGGCAATCTTATTCTTTTGATATTTTGCACCTCGGTAATCCACGCATTCGAAACGACCCTGTTCTTTATTTTTCTTTATCCATACAGATATTGATGTGATACCCGCCAGCTGTGAGAATACGGCTTCAAGGGTTAAATCCAAGAAAAAATCAAGATTTCCTTCGACAATAGCACCGCTACCCGCTAGAGCAACAATTCGGTCTAAACTTGAATTCAACAGATCACCTCAATAAATACAAAAGATAAAAATGACTACCCACTGTTAGATTAGACGAGATTCTTAAGTTTGAGACATAAAAAAAGCAGCTAATGCTGCTTTTATCATTAATAACTGTTTCATACCCTGTGACGCTAAATTAACGACGACGGCCTTTTCGGCGCATTGATTTAGGTGCTTGATATTCTTCTATGCCTAAAATCTGACGCTTAAACTGAGCACCTACAGGGTTTTCCCCTACCCATATATTTAAAATCGCATCATTTAAATCTTTACCAGGAATAATGCCTTTTACAGCGCCCTTGATAACAATTCGCGAACCAGTACCAGGCACCCATTCAATATAACCACCCTCTCCTCTTTTCAAGCTGCTATCAAACATATCAACCATCAGCTGCAAACGTGTTTCCAGCTTAGAGGCTTCTTCAGTGCTTAGGTTTATCTGCAAAGCATCGTACATAGCTTTTGCCATACGACGACCACTGATTCGCTTCATGACGACTTGAAAGGACATGCGCTTATATTCATTCGCATCAATCAAAGCTTTTTCATCAGAAACGGGGTTTTCTAGGTATAACTTCCCGATATACGTATCAACAACACCATATAGAATGCGCATAGAAGCTCCATTCAGCTTTAGCTCTGCATGGTCACTGGTTGCCGGAATAACCTGCGGAATCTCGTATCCATCAATAGTGAGCGCTAATGCCGAGAAAGGCAGCGTGATTAACAAAATGAACGGGACTATGTATTTTCTGATGAGTATGAGCTTCATAATTTCACCTGACGGGTATTGTTATTATTTTTTTAATGACACCCACTATAAATCGAAAGCTCACCGATAAACAGGCTTACCCCATATCTTTAGAGTATTTACACTAAGTAATCAGACGTATTACGACACATAGTCAGAATACGCCCAAATACTCTTTTGATTCGATTTTCGCTACCTTAACTATCCTTGCTTTTTTTAGTCACTAACTGTTTTTAATCATTAGCGCCTTTAATTCATGTATTTCATCACGCAATTGAGCGGCGACTTCAAACTTAAGCTCTTTTGCAGCCATATACATTTCATCTTCTATTTCTGACATGCGCTTCGCAATTTCTGCCGGTGTCATCGAAGCGGCTGTTTTCAGGTTATATGCACCTGCCTCCTCTGCCACCTGCTGCTGCAGTGAGCGTTTATCACGACCTTTTTTATCACGATTCGCGCGGCCACCAGGCGCCACGGCGGCACCTAATATATCTTCAACAGATTTCATTACGCCTTTTGGTATTATGCCGTTCGCTTCGTTGTGAGCTTGCTGAGTAATGCGACGACGCTTGGTTTCACTGATCGCTTTTTTCATCGAATCGGTGATTTTATCGGCATAAAGAATGGCTATGCCATTGAGGTTACGCGCAGCACGACCAATGGTTTGAATTAAAGAGCGCTCACTGCGCAAAAAACCTTCTTTATCAGCGTCAAATATAGCAACCAAAGACACTTCGGGAATGTCTAACCCTTCGCGTAATAAGTTAATACCGACTAACACATCGAACTCACCTAAGCGCAGGTCTCTAATAATTTCGACACGTTCAACCGTATCAATATCCGAATGCAGATATCGTACTTTTATATCATGCTCTAGCAAATAATCCGTCAAATCTTCTGCCATGCGTTTGGTCAATACGGTAATAAGAATGCGTTCTCCTTTCGCAGCACGCTCATTAATTTCACCTAAAACATCATCCACCTGGCTAATACTGCCTTTTTCACTATCAACACTTGCTGGGCGTACTTCAATAATAGGGTCAAGCAACCCTGTTGGACGCACCACTTGCTGAACAACTTTATCCGCGTGTTCTTCTTCGTAATTACCAGGCGTTGCCGAAACAAAGATCGTTTGCGGCGCAATGGCTTCCCACTCCTCAAACTTCATTGGTCGGTTATCAAGCGCTGATGGAAGGCGAAAGCCAAATTGCACAAGATTTTCTTTGCGTGAGCGATCACCTCGATACATAGCGCCAATTTGTGGAATAGTCACATGAGATTCATCAACAAACACCAAGGCATCTTTTGGCAAATAATCAAATAACGTTGGCGGTGCTGCACCGTCATTACGACCCGACAAATAACGTGAATAGTTTTCAATACCCGAGCAATAACCTAACTCTCGCATCATCTCAATATCGTAACGTGTCCGCTGCTCAATACGCTGAGCTTCAACTAATAAGTTATTATCTTTGAACTGTTTGATGCGGGCTTCTAGCTCAACTTCCACATGATCAATCGCATCTAAAATGGTTTGCCTTGGGGTTACATAGTGAGTTTTAGGATAAATAGTTGCACGTTCAAGCCGCTGTACAATATGACCTGTTAATGGATCAAACTGACTAATTTGCTCTACTTCGTCATCAAAAAGCTCAATGCGAATGCCTTCATCATCAGATTCTGCAGGAAAGATATCAATGACATCACCGCGCACACGGTAGGTACCACGATGAAAATCCATATCGTTACGGGTATATTGCAACTCCGCCAAACGGTGAAGAACCGAACGTTGATCAATTTGATCACCACGCTCTAAGTGCAACATCATTTTCAAATAGGAATCCGGATCACCCAAACCATAAATTGAAGACACGCTTGAAATAATTACGACATCACGACGCTCTAATAACGACTTGGTCGCCGATAAGCGCATCTGTTCAATGTGCTCGTTTACCGACGCATCTTTATCAATAAAAGTATCCGATGCCGCAACATAAGCTTCCGGCTGGTAATAATCGTAATAAGATACGAAATAGCCAACCGCATTATTGGGAAAGAATTCTTTAAACTCACCGTATAGCTGAGCCGCTAAGGTTTTATTATGCGCCATAATCAAGGTAGGGCGCTGTTGGTCGGCAATAATATTGGCCATGGTAAACGTCTTACCCGAGCCGGTTACACCTAATAGCGTTTGACGTAAAAGTCCATCTTCAAGCCCTTCTATTAAGCCCTTGATTGCACTTGGCTGATCACCCGCAGGCTGATATTTAGAATTGAGTTGAAACTGTTTATCCTTGGCACTCATGTACAGATGACCTACCTATCTAATTCGACAACCAATATTTAAGAGCAAATAATACCTTAAAAGTTGCATGATTAGGCATAGCAAGCACTTAAGTACGCAATGATATGAATAATAAAGCGTCTAGGTACTTAAAATATCTCGTTTTTTTGGTATAATCCGGCGGTTTTACCCAACCGTATGAATGAGTGTGTCTGTTTAAGAGGATAAGGTCTTGGATCTTCAACTGTCTGATCGCGTACAAAATATTAAACCATCCCCAACGCTTGCAGTAACAAATCGTGCTGCTGAACTCCGTGCGGAGGGTAAAGATATTATTGGCTTAGGTGCCGGTGAACCTGATTTTGACACCCCTAAACACATTAAAGACGCAGCTATTGATGCGTTGAATAAGGGTTTCACTAAATATACCGCTGTTGATGGCACACCTTCTTTAAAGAAAGCCATTATCGATAAGTTTCAACGCGATAATCGCTTAAGCTATCAAGCAGATCAAATTTTGGTTTCCTGTGGCGGCAAGCAAAGCTTCTTCAATATGGCATTGGCTTTATTAAATGCTGGTGATGAAGTGGTTATTCCTGCACCTTATTGGGTATCTTACCCAGATATGGTTCGCATTGCTGAAGGCACCCCTGTTATTGTTGAAACAGAACAATCGAATCGTTTCAAAATGACTGCCGTTCAATTAGAAGCTGCAATCACACCCAAAACGAAATTAGTGGTACTGAACAGCCCAAGCAATCCTTCTGGCGTTGCTTATACAGAAGCTGAATTGAAAGAATTAGCCGCTGTATTATTAAAATTTCCAAATGTATTAGTCGCAACGGATGACATGTACGAACACATTCTTTGGGCTGAAGGTGGTTTCCATAACATCCTAACAGTATGCCCAGAACTGTATGATCGTACCGTTGTAATGAATGGTGTATCCAAAGCTTACAGTATGACTGGCTGGCGCATTGGTTACATTGCGGGTCCTGTTGCTTTAGTAAAAGCGATGAAAAAAATCCAATCGCAAAGTACGTCTAACCCAACATCAATTTCTCAGTACGCTGCAGAAGCTGCATTAAACGGCAATCAGGATTGCGTTCAAGAGATGTTAAGTGCGTTTAAAGTACGCCACGATTATGTTGTGAAGGCCTTAAACGACTTGCCTGGTGTCGAATGCATTGAAAGCGACGGTACTTTTTATGCGTTCCCAAGCTTCAAAGGCGCAATGGCCGCAACAGGCTGTGAAACCGATGTTGAATTTGCTGAGAAAATGCTTAATGAAGCAGAAGTTGCACTTGTACCTGGTTCTGCTTTTGGAACCCCTGGACATATGCGTCTTTCTTATGCAACCAGTATGGAAAACTTACAAACTGCGATTAGCCGTTTAGCAAAAGCTTTGGCATAAGCCAATACTTAAGCCTTATGCTCAAAGCCCGATCTTAAATTAATTAGGATCGGGCTTTTTTGTTTGTGCGCCGTCAAAAAATGTATGAATAAAAAACAAAAATGAAAATAACCATATAAATCAAAGGCTTTGTCGATATTTTTTCATCTTTTAGTATTGACACAAGCCTCCTCGATCAGCATAATGCACCCACTCAACGAAGTTCCCTGATAGCTCAGTTGGTAGAGCAGTAGACTGTTAATCTATTGGTCGCTGGTTCAAGTCCAGCTCAGGGAGCCATTTTTATTTATATCCTTCCTTTTTCGTTGATTCTAATCTAAAGTTATAAGTCATATAATTCTAAAAATTGCTTTCAAGCAGTAGCCGAAGGAAGGGCAATGATCAGCTATATCTTAAATGCTCCACGATCTAAAAAACGTATTATTTCAGTCACTTATGACTTATTAGCAATCCCTCTATCTATTTATCTCGCATTATCATTGCGCCTTGATACGCTAACACCTGATATTTCTATCAATCTTGCATATACAATGGCCGCAACAACAATCGCATCCATCATTATTTTTATAAGAATTGGCCTGTATCGAGCGGTTGTTCGATTTATGGCCGAAAAAGCCTTTACCAGCCTTCTGATTAGCAGCGGTCTATCTGCTCTCTTCTTTGCAACCAGCTCATTCTTGTTTCAAGCAGAAGTTCCACGCTCAACGGTTATTATCTATTTATTTAGCTTATTGATTTTTATTGGTGCCCCCCGCTTATTTATACGAGCAGTCGTTAGCCAAATATCCAAAAGCGGCACTGAACCTGTTTTGATATACGGCGCAGGCCACCAAGGCATTGCTTTAGCCAATTCGTTAATGAATAGCGACACTTTTCGTCCTTGTGCATTTATCGATGACAATCGAAAAAAACAAAATACGGTTATTCATGGTTTAAAAGTATTCCCAGCGTCTAAACTTGACGAATTACTTGAAAATGGTAAAAGAAAGAAAGTTCTTCTTGCCCTCGGCAGCGCTTCTGGCTCTACACGCAAACGCTTACTAGAACAGCTGGCCAGTAAAAAAGTAGAGGTTTTAACCACACCATCCGTTAATGATATTGTGAGTGGTAAAGCAAAGATTGAGGAAGTTAAAAAAGTTGATATTGAAGACCTTCTAGGTCGAGATCCTGTTCCACCCCAAAGCGACCTTATACAAAAATGCATTACCGATAAAGTCGTTGCCATAACAGGAGCAGGCGGTTCTATTGGCTCTGAAATATGCCGCCAAGTACTAATACAAAAACCTAACAAAGTCGT
>Ga0193962_1000403_pt1 | contig 19933 bp, 16 predicted proteins | sample FB_5_MG_FD_140335 | JGI IMG/M metagenome (GOLD analysis project Ga0193962, IMG submission 140335) | Microbial mat bacterial communities from the Broadkill River, Lewes, Delaware, United States - FB_5_MG | ecosystem: Environmental > Aquatic > Freshwater > River > Microbial mats | place: USA... | reverse complement strand
CATAATGGGGACGTCGCGTTTCTTAAAAGAAAAAAATCCTGCTATTCAAATTGTTGGATTACAACCGCAAGATGGCTCTCAGATTCCGGGTATACGCCGCTGGCCAAAAGCCTATCTACCAAAAATATTTGATGAAACGCGCGTTGACCAAGTATTCGATGTAGCCCAAATTGATGCCGAAGTCATCATGCGTGAGTTGGCTAAGCAAGAGGGGATTTTTTGTGGAGTTTCTTCTGGTGGCGCCGTAGCAGGGGCTTTGCGTTTAAGCGAAACGGTTGAAAACGCTGTGATCGTCTGCATTATTTGTGATCGTGGGGATCGTTACTTGTCCACGGGCGTTTTTAATACAGATCAATAATGTTAGCAGCAATAGCTGCTACACTGCTGTTCGTTAATTGTATTTGTAAAAGCCGCTATGCGGCTTTTTTTATACTACATACGACCTTAGTTCGTTTTTGAGCATGGAACTTGCTCACGCACTCGGGTCTTAGTGTAAAATGAAAGACTCTGCTGGCATATGTGTTGCTTTCACGTATCCCCATAAAAACAATAAATCGTTCCGGCAGTTGCAGGGTCGAAGGTTAAGGAGTGGCGATTAGCCATGGTTAAGGTTCGAGAAGATCACCCGATTCAGGAAGATGGCTCGGTCGATCTAGATTTATGGATAGATCGACTTTCTGAGTTGGTTAAAATTGATGACCGCCCACAGGTTCGAAAGGCCTGTGAAATTGCTAAACAAGTATATGATCTTAGTATTCAAGAAGAAGATGACTGGTCAGGCTCGGGTGTAGGAAGTTTTGTTACCGGCTTGGAAATGGCTCAGATTCTAGCTGAGCTACAACAGGATCAAGAATCGATAGTCGCCGCTATTCTGTACCGTAGTGTGCGTGAAGATAAACTCAAATTGGACACAGTCATTAATCAGTTTGGCCCCGTTATAGGCCAGTTGATTATGGGTGTTATTCAAATGGCTGCAATTGGCAGCCGTGCTAATCCTCGAACAGAACAAGAAGTGCTCGGCACTGGCGCCCGACAGTTAGAAACAGTGCGTAAAATGCTGGTGGCAATGATTGATGATGTGCGTGTTGCACTGATTAAAATTGCTGAGCGCACGTGTGCGATCAGGGGCGTTAAAAATGCGTCGCGGCGTAAACGCTACCTAGTGGCGCGTGAAGTATTTGATATCTACGCTCCATTGGCTCATCGACTCGGTATTGGTCACATTAAATGGGAATTGGAGGATTTATCCTTCCGGTATCTCAAGCCCACGGACTATAAATCTATTGCAAAACTACTGGACGAGAAACGCCTCGACCGCCAGGAGTTCATTGAGTCGGTCGTGAGTACGCTTAAGACCGAGTTGACTGCGCAAAATATTGATGCAGACGTAGAAGGGCGTGCTAAACACATTTATAGCATTTGGCGTAAAATGCAGCGCAAAAACATCGATTTTAACCAAGTTTACGATGTGCGTGCGGTACGTATTCTCGTGCCTGAAATACGCGATTGCTACACCGCACTAGGCATTATTCACGGGTTATGGCGCAATATTCCCCATGAATTTGATGATTATATTGCCTCTCCCAAGCCTAACGGTTATCGCTCATTACATACGGCCGTGTTTGGGCCTGAAGGCAAAGTCCTCGAAGTGCAGGTTCGTACCTTTGATATGCACGAAGAAGCCGAGCTGGGTGTGTGCGCACATCACCTCTATAAAGGCACGGATACTAACTCTCGCAGTGATGCCTATGAAGATAAAATCGCGTGGCTAAGACAAGTCCTCGAGTGGCATGAAGATTTGGGTGAGTCTGCTGCGATCGGTGACATGTTGCGTGGCGATGTTGTGCAAGATCGTTTATATGTATTTACTCCTGATGGGCATGTTATCGATATGCCATTGGGATCAACGGCGGTCGATTTTGCTTATCGAGTGCACACCGAAATAGGCCATCGCTGTCGTGGCGCTAAAGTTAATGGTCGGATTATTCCTTTGAATAAACCGCTAAAGACCGGCGACCAAGTCGAAATCTTAACTTCAAAAGAAGAGCATCCCCGCCGTGATTGGCTTAATGCTAACTTAGGCTATGTAACCACCTCACGCGGACGGGCCAAGGTTGCGCATTGGTTTAAGATGCAAGACCGCGACAAAAATGTAGAGGCTGGTCGACAGATGACTGAACGCGAATTTAAGCGTTTAGCTATCGATATGTCCGAGTTAGATTTCAAAAAACTGGCTCATGAGGTTAATTACTCTAACGCAGACGATGTTTTTGCAGCATTAGGCGCGGGTGATATTCGTTTGTCGCAAATATTGAATGCGGCTCAACGACAAGTGGATGCACCAGCAAAAACCGACGAACAGCTAGACCTTGCTCTACCGGTTTCGGCTGAGCGCGGTCAGGCAGTGGGTGATAAAGGTATTCGTATTTTAGGGGTGGGTAATTTGCTCACCACTATCGCATCGTGCTGTAAACCCGTACCCGGAGACCCTATAGTAGGTTTTATTACACAAGGTCGTGGTGTTTCTATTCACCGTGAAGATTGCTCCAACTTATTGTCGTTGAAAGAGCATGAAGCCGAAAGAATTGTTACCGTTGACTGGGGTGAGGAAGGCGAAACAACCTACCCAGTTGATTTGTATATTGAAGCGTATGATCGCTCTGGCTTATTGCGGGATGTGATGATGGTCATGGCACACGAAAACCTGAACGTGCTGGCTGCAAATACGTTAACGGATAAAACCAGTAACATTGCACGTTTATCGATGACATTAGAAATATCCAGATTGGAGCTTCTTGGTAAGATTATGGATAAAATCAACCAAGTACCTAATGTGATAGATGTGCACCGACAGCGCAGTGGGTTTCGCTAATGTCTGATTCCTGCATTAATTATACGTTGGATGATCTTTGCTATTTAATGGCTAGGCTTCGTGATCCTGAATATGGATGTCCGTGGGACTTGAAACAGGACTTTGCCTCAATCATACCTCATACGTTGGAGGAAGCTTATGAAGTGGCGGATACCATTGAGCGCGAAGATTGGGATCATTTAGCTGACGAGCTGGGTGATCTTTTATTCCAAGTCATTTTTTATAGCCAGTTGGGGCAAGAAGATTCTCGCTTCACTATGAATACCGTTATTAACGGTATTGTGACTAAGCTATTACGCCGTCACCCGCACGTGTTCCCTGATGGGGAGTTGCGGACTCCACCGCGCAAAATAACACTCTCAGAAGCACAGATTAGTGCGAATTGGGAAGCGATTAAGCAGCAGGAGCGAGCAGGGGCAGCCAAAGACAAGGTTCTCGATGATGTGCCAAGAGGGTTACCCGCATTAAGCCGCGCAGAGAAACTTCAAAAACGGGCGTCAGAAGTTGGGTTTGATTGGAATGATCCGCTGTTAGTACTCGATAAAATTGAAGAGGAAATAGCCGAATTACGTGAAGCTATTGCTTCAGGTGACCAAGCGTCGGTTAAAGATGAAATGGGTGATGTTTTATTTGCTCAAGTAAATTTGGCTCGTCACTTGGGGGTAAAGCCAGAGGCTGCCTTACGGGGGACTAATCAGAAGTTTGAGCGCCGTTTTGCTTTTGTTGAAGCATGCGTCACTGAGTCGGGTCTTAGCTGGGCAGAGCACTCGTTGGATCAATTAGATGGTTTCTGGGACGAAGCTAAGAAAAATGGACTCTAAGGGTTAGATCGTAAAGGAATATGAAAATGTATGCATTGGTCGGCACAGTGCTGGTGGTTATGGTGTCTTTGGCTTACTGGAATAGTCAAAAGTTGAACCGACAGTTGCAACGTTTAGAAAGCAGTGGCTTTGTCATAACTGAAGATCTTCAAGGCGAACCAAAGCTGCTGTATGACGAATCACATCAACGGTTAGCTCTGCTTAGCCCGCAAGGGTATGAAGTTTTGCAGTTATCTGAGCTGATCTCCTCCGAAATTCTTTATGATTTAGATAAACGCGGTGATAAAAACTATCGGCTAGAGCTGATCTTCAATGCCACACGTTTACCGAAGCAGGAAGTCCGATACCGGGACGAGTTTCTGGCTGAACGCATCCATAAACGGCTTCGTCAGGCCCGGTTAGGCCTCGAACCTCCTGCCCACTGATGTGTCGGCTTTGAACGTTTTAGTACTCACGCGTCCCGAATTATTTGAATTGCCCTACAATCTGATCGTTAAGGAATTGTGCATAGCACAAAAAATACCTATTCTTGGTTGATAAGCATCTATTTATCGTGACGATGAATAGGCAGCAGTGTTGGCTAAATACACATAAGTACACTATGTCATGTGTTGAGCAACTTTATTCAAAGGAGAAGGTATGAGCGATCTGCACGAAGCATTACGCGATGATGTCCGTATGCTGGGGGATAGTTTAGGGCAAACTATTGCTAAGCACCTTGGTTCGGAATTTTTAGATAAAGTTGAGAATGTTCGAAAATTGGCTAAAGCGGGTCGAGAAGGAACCGCAGCCGATAGACAAGCATTAGTGCAAGAGCTTAAAGGGCTGAGTGAAGATGAGATGTTGCCCGTCGCGCGAGCATTTACCCAGTTTTTGAACTTGGCCAATATTGCAGAAGAGCATCACCGTGTTCGCCGTCACCAAGAGATTATTGATCTAGAAGCAGCTGACACTTTTACTTTACTGCTGCAAAAATTGCGTTCTGAGGGTTTATCAGCTGATAAAATTCTAGAAACGTTAAATGGTATGCAAGTTGATTTAGTGTTGACGGCGCACCCAACTGAGGTGAACCGCCGCACACTGATACAAAAATATGATGATATTACTGATTGCCTGCGTGCGTTAGATCGTGGCGAGTCCTCACATCATCGCTTGAATGAATTAATTAGCCAGATCTGGCATACCAATGAAATTCGGCACGTCCGCCCCACACCTGTTGATGAGGCCAAATGGGGCTTCGCGGTTATTGAAAATTCATTGTGGGAAGCGGTTCCGCGGTTCCTCAAAAAGCTTGATATGCAAACCCGTGCGGTTTTAGGGAAAGGGTTACCCTTAACGGTAGCCCCTATTCGTTTTGCTTCTTGGATGGGCGGAGACCGAGATGGAAACCCAAATGTCATAGCGCCTGTTACACAGCGGGTAATGATGTTGTCTCGTTGGGTCGCTTTAGATTTGTATCTGCGTGACATTGATACGCTGCGCGCTGAATTATCCATGTACGCGTGTAATAGCGAATTGCGAGCGTATGTGGGTGAAGAGACGGCTGAGCCGTATCGTCATATTCTCGGCGAAGTTCGGGAGCAGCTTAAAGTCACCAAAAATTGGGTTCAGTCTCATTTGCAAGGTGATCCTGGGGATGCTCCGGCGGATTTGATGCTTAATAGCAATCAGTTATTGGATCCGTTAATGATGTGCCATCGATCGTTAGTTGAATGTGGTATGGGGATTATTGCTGAGGGGCCATTAGAGGATATTATTCGTCGTATCGCCTGTTTTGGGATGACTTTGGTTAAATTAGATATTCGCCAGAGCTCAGACCGTCACGCTCAAGTCTTTGAAGAACTATCACAGTTTTACGGCTTAGGTTCTTACACCAGTTGGACTGAAGAAGGTCGACAAGCTTTTTTATTGCGTGAATTACAGAGCCGTCGACCTTTGATTCCTCATAACTGGAAGCCTTCAGCCGAGGTGCAAGAGGTATTAGATACGTGTGCTGTGGTGGCGGCCGCTGATCCGTCTTCTTTGGGCTCATATGTTATATCAATGGCAGGTCAGCCATCCGATGTGTTGTCTGTGATCCTGTTACTGCGAGAGATGGGAATTTCGCATAATATGCGCGTGGTTCCCTTATTCGAAACGCTGGACGATCTGAATAATGCGCGTGATTGCATTGATGCGCTTTTGAGTGTTCCTTGGTATAAGCAGTATACGGGGGGGCATCAAGAAGTCATGATTGGCTACTCAGACTCCTCTAAAGATGCGGGTCAACTTGCGGCTGCGTGGGGGCAATATCAAGCTCAAGAGGCGTTAACTGCGCTGTGTAAAGAACATGATATTCACTTAACACTGTTTCATGGCCGTGGTGGTACGGTTGGGCGTGGCGGTGGCCCCAGCCACACAGCCATCTTAGCACAACCCCCAGGTTCGGTAGATCGTACGCTTCGCGTAACTGAGCAAGGTGAAATGATCCGTTTTAAGTTTGGCATACCTGAGCTGGCGATTCGTAACCTAGAACTCTATGCTGGGGCCGTCTTAGCAGCGACTTTATCCCCATCTCCCTCGCCAGAACCTGCGTGGCGTGAGCAGATGGAAGGCTTAGCAGAAACAGGGCTCAACTCTTATCGTTCAGTAGTGCGAGAAGATCCACAGTTTGTCCCTTATTTCAGGGCGGGTACGCCCGAGCAAGAGCTCAGCAAACTGCCCTTGGGTTCTCGCCCCGCTAAACGTAAAGCGGATGGCGGTGTTGAAAGCCTACGAGCTATTCCATGGATTTTTGCATGGACGCAAATTCGTTTAATGCTACCGGCTTGGTTAGGGTCTGAAGCGGCATTGGAAAAAGCAATCTCTAATGGCGAGTTATCGCGCTTGCATGAAATGTATGCGAAATGGCCGTTTTTCCGCACGTGGGTTGAAATGCTAGAGATGGTTTTGGCTAAAAGTGATGTGGATTTAGCCGAATATTACGAATCGCGTCTTGTATCTGATGAGCTGAAAGTACTCGGTTCTAATCTGCGAAGCCGTTTAGCGGTTGCAAAAGAAATGGTTTTAAAAATCCGGCAACAGACAGAATTGTTGGCTGAAAACCCAGTGATTCGTCAGTCAATTGATGTACGTAACCCATACATCGATCCGCTGCATTACTTGCAGGCCGAGTTGCTTTATCGAGATCGAAATCAACCAGATCAGCGATTAGAACAGGCGCTCATGGTAACCATGACGGGTATTTCAGCGGGTATGCGTAATACGGGCTAATTACCTGAAATCAGGTGTTTTTTTGTACAATCGTTACTTTAATGTTCCCGTGGGGTTGAGCCAGCGTCGTGTTTGGCTTAACCTCACCGGTATTAAATGGTCAGGCTACTTAATTATCAGCATCTTTCTGAAAAGTGGAAATGAGCCCTCGGATAGAGACTTTCGTTGATCTTTTCAACAAGGTGCTAGTGCTAACGTCGAATTGTTCGATGTGCATCGCACCAGTAAGGTTTCAGCATTAGTGTAATCCATCGAGTCAAACGCTCATTTGGGCTAGGTTTGTATGATGCTCGCTTGATGACCACACAATAGTTTTGTTTTAAAAAATTTATAAAAGTTAACTCTGGAGCAACCCTTCATGCGTATTATCCTTCTAGGCGCGCCTGGCGCTGGTAAAGGCACACAGGCTCAGTACCTAACCGAAAAGTTCGGTATTCCACAGATCTCTACAGGTGATATGTTGCGTGCAGCTGTAAAAGCAGGAACGCCTTTGGGTGTTAAAGCGAAAGCCGTGATGGATGCTGGTGAGCTAGTTTCTGATGACATTATTATTGGTTTAGTAAAAGAGCGTATAGAAGAGCCAGATTGTGCAAAAGGCTTCTTGTTTGATGGCTTCCCTCGCACGATTCCTCAAGCCGATGCTCTCAAAGACGCTGGTGTACCGATTGATGCAGTTGTGGAAATTGACGTTGCTGATGAAGAAATCATTAAGCGTATGAGTGGCCGTCGTGTACACGCTGGTTCGGGCCGTACTTATCATGTCGTTTTTAACCCGCCGAAAGAGGAAGGTAAAGATGATGTGACTGGCGAAGATCTTATTCAACGTGAAGACGACAAAGAAGAAATCGTGCAAGGTCGCTTAAAAGTTTACCATGATCAAACAGAGCCGTTGATTGCTTACTACCGTAACTGGGCTGAAAAAGCAGGTGAAGCAAGTGCGCCTAAGTACGTTTACGTTCCGGGTGTTGGCAGCGTAGATGATATTCGCGAGAAAGTATTTGAAGGTTTAGCGTAATCGCTTAGCTTTTCTAATCCGTAAAAAGCCGCATGTGCGGCTTTTTTTGTGCCTGGCATTTTACGTTAGTTATTCTGCTGCATGAGTTGAGCGGTGATGTAATCCAGAATAACAGTGGGTTTTTTAGTAAGAGTTGGGGATAATACCCGGCTTAAGAATGGGGCCAATATTCAGATGTCAGAAATGAACAAAACAGCGATTATTCTTGCTAACTTAGGGACGCCAGACGAGCCAACGCCATCAGCGGTAAGGCGTTACTTGCGTGAGTTTTTGTCCGATCAGCGAGTCGTCGAAGGTAAAGGTCCACGTCGGCTACTGTGGTTAGCTGTATTAAACAGTATTGTTTTAACCTTTCGCCCTAAAAAAGTGGCCAAGCTGTATGCATCGATTTGGGAGCAAGATTCTCCCATGCGGCGCATTTTAGATGAGCAGGTGGCGGCACTTCAGCGCTCGTTATCACTTAAGCATGTTAATCCACCGGATGTGTTTTCGGGGATGACTTATGGACAGCCGGGCTTAACGCCTCGTTTGCAAGAGCTTGCTGGAAAAGGGTATCAGCATATCCTCATCATACCCATGTATCCTCAATATTCAGCAACGACCACCGCCCCTATTTATGATCAAGTTGCGAAATTTCAGTTAGGACGTCGTGAAGTTGTCGATATTCGTATTGTTAAATCGTATTTCAATCATCCTTTGTATATCCAAGCGCTCGCTGGGAGTGTTCGTCAGCATCGTCAAGTTTCGCCGGGCGCCGAAAAGTTAATTTTATCGTACCATGGCATTCCTAAAGAGTACGCCGATAAAGGGGACCCTTATCCACAGCAATGTCATGAAACGTCTCGTATGCTAGCCCGTGTGCTTGATCTAAAAGACGGGGAGTGGATGACTACTTTTCAGTCTCGGTTTGGGCCTGCTGAATGGCTGCAGCCTTATACGGATAAGACGCTAGAGAAAATTGCTGGTGAAGGGGTTAAAAACATTGATGTTGTGTGCCCTGCATTTACAGCGGATTGTTTGGAAACCCTAGAAGAGATAGCCGAGGAAAATAAAGAGGTGTTCGAGTCGGCCGGAGGAGAGCACTATCATTATATACCTGCACTAAACAGTGCGGGCTGCTTTATTAACGTGCTTAGTGCGCTAGTTAATGAACAAGCGGGTGATTGGTTATCTAAGTCAGATCTACATAATGAGGCATCACATGGCGCTTGAGCGTGTATTCGGCATCCATGCCGTAAAAACAATATTGAAGCATGACCCCACACGTATTCGCCGTGTAATGGTTTTAAAAGATCGAGATGATCAGCGAATCTCTGAAATACTCGCCGAATTGAATGGTATTAGTGTGGAGCGTTATAGCCGTCAAAAACTTGATGACTTAGCTCAAGGAGGCGTTCATCAAGGGATCATGGCAGAGTGTAATCCGGCTAAGCCAAAAGATGAGCGCTTTTTAGATGGCCTGTTGAACGACCTCGACTCGCCAGCGTTTTTATTAGTGCTTGATGGCGTAACAGACCCGCATAACCTTGGGGCGTGTTTGCGTACAGCTGATGCAGCCGGTGTACATGCTGTTATCGCCCCCAAGGATAAGTCTGCCCCTTTATCGGCTGTCGCGTCTAAGGTCGCCTGTGGAGCAGCCGAAGTTGTGCCTTATATACAAGTTACCAACTTGTCTCGTACCTTGCAGGAACTCCAAGGCCGAGGGATTTGGATTACGGGCACGGCCGGGGAGGCTGAACAAATAGTCTATGAGGCTAATTTGGCAGGCCCGATGGCGCTGGTAATGGGAGCTGAAGGTAAAGGCATGCGCCGCTTAACGCGTGAAAGTTGTGATTTTCTGGTGAAAATCCCTATGGCAGGAGAAGTCAGTAGTTTGAATGTTTCCGTAGCTACGGGGGTCTGTTTGTTTGAAGCGGTACGCCAACGTGGTGCAGTCAAAGGCTAGTCGTTGGCGGTCTCATTAATTTTAATGGCAGGCCCTGTCGAGTCCCTTAATATAATTTCGCAAGCGAAGCAGCGCGATAGGTCGGTGTTGGAGGGGGTCTTGAGGGACAAGAATAATAAATCAGCAGCGGCCTTTGCCATCGCTTGAACTGGCTGTCGTACACTGGTTAGGGCTGGCCAGCTTTGACGCGCTAAATCTGAATCGTCAAACCCTGCAACTGATAAATCCTCAGGGATACGAATACCCAGAGAGTGCGCTATGCTCATCACACCAGCAGCCATTTCGTCGTTACCGGCAAAAATAGCCGTAGGTCTTGGTGTGTTGTTAAGCAGTGCAACCCCGCAGTCTTTTCCTGAGTCAAAGGTGCTTGCTCCTATTTTTATCCATTCTTCTCTTATTGGCAGTGCAGCTGATTGCATGGCATCAACAAAGCCTAGGTGGCGTTCTGAAACGGCATAGTGATCAGGCCTACCCGCAACAAAAGCGATGTCGTTATGGCCTAATTCTATGAGTTTCCTTGTCATATCAAAGGCTGCACTTCGGTCATTGGTTTGTACATAAAGTGAGTCATTTAAGTTGAAAACCGGTGATAAACGAACAAAGGGGATGTTCTGGGCGGCGAGTTGATTACAAAGGTGCGTGTGATCTGATAAGGGTGGGGGTAACACGAGGCAATCAACTTGTGAGCGATGGATAAAATCCATGACTTCATTAATCAGCGTTGCGTTATCTACGTTAAGTGGATGGATGAGCAGTTCGTAACCGGATTGGCTGCAACTGGCCATAACGCCGCATTGAACGTTGACTACATAGGCTGATGTGGCGTGAAAGTTATCATATACCAGGCCGACTAAAAATGAGCGCTTAGCCGCTAAACGACGCGCTGAAAGGTTCGGTGTATAACCGAGTAAATCGATTACGTGTTGTACTTTTTCCCGCGTTTCTTTTCGAACGTTAGGCTCCCGGTTAACCACTCTGGATACCGTTTTGATAGAGACTTTAGCTTGCTTTGCGACATCATCAATAGTGGGGGATGACACGTTTAATACTCCATAAACTTTTTGCTTATTATCTTTATTTTTTAAGCCACTACAGACTGTATTCTCTCATATTAATGTATGGATGGCGGTACTTTTTCATAAAGACTGATAGCCATGGTTGAGATCGTTTGAGTTTTTATTGACAGCGTTGTCATAATTGGACAGACTGCCCCGCAATTTACTGGGTTCTCTCGTAAAACTGTACTTTTAAATAGGTAGTCTACGGTGAGTTTCATGGAAAATCGCACATTTAGGAGTGCTTTGTATGGCAACGCCAGCGAGCTCTGTAGCTCAAGCTAATTTGGGGGGCAGCCAAGGTAATTTTCGGTTTGCGCTAATTTCTCTCACGTCTTTGTTTTTCATGTGGGGCTTCATTACAAGCCTTAATGATATTCTGATACCTCATCTTAAAAATATTTTTGATTTGAGCTACACCCAAGCAATGCTGATTCAGTTTTGCTTTTTTGGAGCGTACTTTGTCATGTCGCTTCCTTCTGGGGCGTTGGTGCACCGCTTAGGTTACAAAATGGGTGTGGTTATCGGTTTGCTAACCGCGGCTGCAGGTGCGTTGTTGTTTATTCCCGCTGCTAGTTTTGAGTTGTACCCTTTATTCTTAGGCGCTTTGTTTGTAATGGCTTCGGGAATCACTTTATTACAAGTTTCGGCGAATCCTTATGTCACTATTTTAGGGTCTGCAAAAACGGCTTCGAGCCGCTTAAACCTTACTCAGGCTTTCAACTCGTTAGGCACTACGGTTGCGCCGGCGTTTGGTGCATTATTGATTTTAGCGGCCAGCGAGCCTGTTTTAGAGGCAGCATCGAGCACGGCAAGTGAAATAGAAACGGTTAAGGTGCCTTATCTTATTATTGCTGGTGCGTTAATTCTTTTAGCAATCATTTTCGCCATGCTGAAACTGCCGCGTCTTTCGGACAATACGCAGACAGATACATCGGAAGATGTGAGCCAAGGGCAATTTACCTCTGCTTGGCAGTACTCGCACTTAGTGCTTGGCGCTGTGGCTATATTTATGTATGTAGGTGGGGAAGTTGCAATCGGTAGTTTTTTGATTAACTTTTTAGGTGAACCTGATATTGCCGGCCTAGCCGAAACCGATGCAGCGCACTATGTTGCCTATTATTGGGGAGGCGCGATGGTGGGGCGCTTTATTGGATCTGCACTGATGACAAAGTTAAACCCTGCAAAGTTACTCGCGTTTAATGCCGTAGGGTCTGTTCTACTGATTCTTATCGCTACGTTTGGCACAGGTCAGGTCGCAATGGTCTCTATTTTGTTAGTGGGCCTATGTAACTCTATTATGTTCCCAACAATCTTTAGCCTAGCAGTGCGGGGCTTGGGCGCGCATACGAGCCAAGGGTCAGGCATTTTGTGTTTGGCGATAGTCGGTGGTGCTATTGTACCGTTGATTCAAGGGGTGGCTGCTGATGCCGTTGGGTTGCAATTAGCGTTTATTGTCCCTGCTGTTTGTTATCTTTATATCGTGTTTTATGGATTGAAGGGATCAGAGATTAAAGCGCTTAATTAGAAACATAATAGAAAGGGCCGATACGGCCCTTTGTGCTGCTGAATGAATCGAAGGTCAGTCGAACCGTTAGATAGGACTTGTCGGTTATACGCGGGATAACTCCTTCCCTTCAGAGTTCTTAATTCCCGCATAAACAAAGAACGATACAACAAAAGTGATGGGAGCAGAAAATGAAGCGATTGACGCACCAGAGTTCATCATCACGATTCCAACGATGGTGCTTATCAGCCAGGCTGATAAGCCAACTTTGTTAAAGCGGTTATCACTTTCAATCAAGCTATTAGCTTCTTCGCTGTTATTTACTAGTATATGTGCCAGCGCGATGCCAACCCACGCGACCACAAAAACACCCTGATATGCCAGTGCTTGTAGTAAGTATGAAAATACATCGACTAGCATTAATAGATAGACGATACCGCCGACTATGCAAGACCAAAAAAACTTGACGGCTTTAATATTGAGCAGCTCACTAAAAAAAGATTGCATGTTTACGCTGGCTAAATAAAAGTTGGCTGTGTTAATGCGGGTTTGGGTGATCCATACAAATAAGAGCCCCCAGATACCTAAAAGCTTGAGGATAGACAGTACAACGGATACTTCACTCAAGGCTGCATCTTGTGGGATGCTGGCAACAAGGTAAATGCCGACAATACCGTTGATTAAAAAGGTGAGTAAGTAAAAAGGCATACCGAAGTTAACACGCGCATGATAGTTACTGTCCTCTTGTTTACCAAAGCGAGCATAATCAAAGGTAAACAGCATGAGTATCCACACGCCCATGTAGTAGGTAAAACAATTCCACCAGCCTTGCGGTGTTGCATTTTCTGCCCCTAAATTAATCCAGTCGGCTTGATACCCATAGACATTGATTGAGGCAACCACTGTGGCTATTAAGCCTAGGATATAAAAGGGTAAGAGAACGCCATTAAATTTATCAAGCCAAGTCTGAACGCTACCAAATACGAGAAGTACACTGTAGATAACCACAAAGAGAGCGGCCCAGTGATAGTCTAACCATGGGAAGGTCGCATTGATTGCAACGGCAATCACTGATCCTTCAAAAACGGCATAGTAAATCGCTGTCGAAAAGAATATGAGCGTCGCTAAGGATGCGCCTATTCTGCCAAACAGCCTCCTAGAGAATAATGCGACAGAGAGCCCTTCTTTAATGGCGTAGCGGCTAATAATATTGTTAATAATTCCGTAAGTAACGACCGATAAGGCCATCCCAATGATTGCGTTTTTAGCCCCATAGCTCATGGCCAGTGAGGCGCCTACCACAATATAAAAGATAGCACTGCAGACAGCCCACCATGCCATCGTTAAAGAAAAAGGCCCCATTCTTGCGCCGACGGGTACAGGTAGGTTTGTTTCATCTTGGGTTGATTCCGCTTGAACTAAGTTAGCCATGATATTGCCCCTAAAAGTAGTCTTAAGTACTCAGGATAAAGCGGCATCAATGGATAGGTGGCCTATCTTTGCCCTGAGCTAATGATGAGTCGCAATGGAAGGTCTCTTATTATGTTTGTAGGTAGCTCTTTAATTTGATGAGTCGTTCTTGTACAACCTTACGGGCGTCCAAAGCCTCTTCCATGGTTATCGGGATAAAGCGAGCTTTGTAGTTAGGCTGCATTTGTCCAATCAAATCAAGATCAGCGCTGATGACTGTTCCAATTGTGGCGTATCCTCCACCTGATACTGCATCACGATGCAATACGATAGGTTCTTTGCCCGCTGGAATTTGAATGGATCCTATGGGATAGCAGGCATCCACAATATTGGATGGGTCAGAGCCTGCTCCAAAAGGCTGTTCGCGCTCAACAAACTGCATTGGGTGGCCGTCTTTAAATCGATAGCCAATGCGGTCAGCTTCGCTACCCACCGTCCATGTGTCTTCATAAAACTGCTCAACGGCTGCATCCACTAAGCGATGGATGTACATGCCAGGAATCATGCGTAAGGACACTTCTTTTGCTAGAGAAGGAAGTAATGTTTGAGGGACAGATTTGCCTTCAATGGCAGGTTTAACCGGGGTCTCGATTGCAATGGTATCTCCTGCTTCCAGCCGTCGCCCTTTGAAGCCCCCCAAGCTACCAAGTGTGTAAGTTGACCGGCTACCCAGCGTCACGGGAACATCAACACCACCGGAGATGGCTAAATATGCACGAGCCCCTGCTGTTGGGTAGTTAAAGCTAAGCGTTTGTCCTTGTTTTACACTGAACGCAGTATCTAAAGGCATAGGCTCGCCATCCAGCTTTGGTTGCATTCGGGCTCCGCAGACAGCAACGATACTATTGCATTCAAATATGAGTTCGGGACCTAACAGGGCACATTCAAACACGGCATCGCCTTCATTATTATTGACTAACAGGTTGGCCATTTTCATTGAATATTGGTCGAGTGCGCCTGATGGAGGGATACCTAGGTGATAGAAACCCTCTCGGCCAGTATCTTGAATAGATGTAGCAAGTCCGGGTTTGACTACTTTAATCGACATAGAGTACCTCCATCATGTCTTTTTTGTATTGGTCTGGATTTGCTAAATAGGTCGCTAAGTCAAATACAAAAGGTTGGGTTTTTAGCGTGAACAGTCCTTTTTCTACCTCGATAAGCATTTGGTCATATTCATCTCGGTTGATAGGCTTGAATTTAACAATGTCACCAGCCCTAAAAAACACCATGGATTCTTTTAGGTAGGACAGTGTTTGTTCTGGATCATAAATGGGTGCAGGCGTCACACCGAACATCTGATAACCACCGGCACCACGGACGGAGTAAATACACCCAAAACAACCGCCGTGACCCAATGTCTGTTTCGGTGTGTCTGTTCGGGGGCTTAAGTATTTAGGTACTTCGATTTGATGTTCTTGGTCGACCATTTGAAACATGAAAGGTAAACCCGAGACAAACCCCACCATTGACACAAACCAAGGAGAGCCGCTGTGGGCTTTTATAAATGCCTCGGTGTCAGCATGACCATTGATTCGTGCGGCGTATTCCATATCGGTTGAGTCAGGGTCTTGGTGCCTATCTCTAAAGCGCATCAAGGTTTCATAAGTCCACGGATCGTTATATAAAACGGGTATTTCGACGATACGGGTATCTAACTGTCCCTCTTGTAAGCTTGAGCTTTCAAGTGATTTCACTATTGCCAGTAAATCATTTGGTAAAATTTCATCAGGGTTAAAGCGGACTTGGAACGAGGCATTGGCCAAGCAAATATCTAAAATACCTGAGATGTTTTCTTTTTCTATGGCTTTAACCATGCCTAAGCTTCTAAAAAAAGCGGGCAGTGACATAGACTCAGATACTTCAGCAAATAGGTGCTCGTCACCACCAAAGGTGTATCTAATCGGCTGTTGATGCATGAGCTTTCTCCTTATCTGCAAGTCGATGTGAATGTTCCTTTAACCAGACCTCGAGGGTCTCAGTATCAAAATCACCGGATTGAACAGCGGGGTCTTGAAGTAGTAAGCGATGTAAGGGAAGTGTCGTTTTTATACCCTCAATACGTGTTTGTTTAAGGGACTTTAAAGCCCGTTCAAAGGCTAATTCTCGAGAGACGTCATGTACGATAAGTTTTGCTATGAGGGAGTCATAGTAAGGAGGAATAGTGTAGCCATCGAAAACATGGGTATCGATTCGTACGCCTTCGTTTACTGGCCAATGTAGAGCACTAATGCGGCCTGGTGAAGGGAAGAAACCTTTAGATGGATCTTCAGCATTAATACGCATTTCGATTGCGCAACCATGGATGTTAATTTCGTCTTGGCACAGTGTTAGTGGCTCACCTAATGCTATTTTGATCATCCACTCTACTATGTTAACGCCTGTAATCATCTCAGACACAGGGTGTTCAACTTGGATCCGTGTGTTCATTTCTATAAAGAAAAACTCTTCGGTTTCCGCGTCGAACAAAAACTCAAGGGTTCCAGCTCCCTTATAATTAAGAGTGTTAGCTAATTTAGCAGCTGTTGCGCACAGCTGTTCCCTAATTGCATCGGATAAAGCGGGAGAGGGGGCTTCTTCAAATACCTTTTGTCGGCGGCGCTGCAGAGAACACTCTCTTTCATATAAGTGAATGGCCTGTTTACCGTCGCCAAGGATTTGAACTTCGATATGGCGTGCACTTTTGATAAATCGCTCTAGATAGACGGCACCGGAGCCAAAAGCAGCCTTAGCTTCACTTTGGGCAATGGTAATTTCTTTAACGAGCTCCTCTTTATTGTGTGCTATACGAATGCCTCTGCCGCCGCCACCTGCCGATGCCTTTATTAACAGAGGGTAGCCAATAGTTTGCGCTGCGGTTAAGGCCTCTTCGATAGAATCAATTTCGCCATCGGACCCCGGAACGACAGGCACACCGGCGGCTTGGGCGGTAGTCCGGGCACAGGCTTTATCACCCATTTGGCGGATGGTTGCTGCATCCGGGCCGACAAATATCATTCCTGCCTGCTCAACTGCTTCTGCAAAGTCGGCGTTTTCAGAAAGGAACCCATAACCTGGATGTATTGCAGTAGCCCCTAAACGCTTTGCCGTTTCAATTACTAAGTCTGCGTTCAGATAGCTTTGGTCTGCACGCGATGCTCCTATAACCTCCACCTCATCAGCTAATAAGCTGGGCAGGGATAAACGGTCTGCTTCACTGCAAATAGCGATGGTGGGTATGCCAAGCTGTTGTGCCGCATTGATAATGCGCACAGCAATTTCACCCCGGTTAGCAATTAATAGTTTGTGTTGGGAAAATTGCATCGGTTCACTCCTTTGTTTCAACAAGGGCAATGACTTGCCCAGGTTCAACAGCTGATGAGTCACTTACACAAAACTCAATAAGTGTGCCTTGGTGGTCAGCTGTTAGTTCGGAGAACTGTTTCATTACTTCAATGAGGCCCACAACAGTCTGGGAGCTCACTTGGTCGCCCTCTTGAACAAAGGCGTCCGACTCAGGAGATGGGCTTCTATAGAAAATTCCGGGTAATGGAGAAATAATTTCGATTTTAGCCATGTTATTTTCCTTCTGATAAGAGCGTAATTTGTAGGGAGTTATAGAATTATTGGGGCGCCAGTATGGAAATCCCGTTAGACTCAAGAAGCGATTTGGTGGATTGAATTAAGCCAAGTGCACCGGGTGTATCGCTGTGGATGCAGATAGAGTCAAACTGGATATCAATCTCTTTTCCTTCTACCGTTTTTACCTTTCCTTCTTGACAGGCTTTCAACACTTTCTGGGCTACATGGTCGGGATCTAAAGGCCCTACCTTCCTCGTTAAAATAATGGAACCAGTGAGATCGTAATCTCTGTCTGCATAAAATTCGCATACAACCGGTTGCCCCACTTCGAGAGCTTGTTGATGTACTTTTGAGCCATGCATGGTGTAAATAAGCAATTCAGGTGCCATTGCATGAAGTTGAGTTACAAGAAGTTTTGCAATTTCTTCATCACGAGCTGCATGCATATACAAAGCACCATGAGGCTTTACATGCTGTAAGGTAAGGCCATGCATTTTTGCGATTTCTCGCAACGCACCAATTTGGTAAATGATGTCGTTGATTAGTTCGTCGGCTGTTGCGTTGATATGACGACGACCAAATCCTTTAAGGTCATGAAACCCAGGGTGTGCACCAATTGACACACCTTGCTCACGAGCCATTTTTACAGTGCTGGACATGATTGAAGGGTCGCCGGCATGAAAGCCTGTAGCAATATTTGCTGAACTAATCAGTGGCATAATTTCGGCATCTACGCCGTCGCCAATCGTCCATGGACCGAAGCCTTCACCCATATCCGAATTGAGGTCAACTGATCTCATTAAGCTATTCCTATGTTTTTTAGTGTTACTTGAATATATAAATGAAAGTGGGTGCTTAAAAAGATCTATTTTTTGATATGGTAGTATCTGAAAAACAGATAATGCTTGAGGAGGTTCGATGTCTTTAACGATTCGACAACTTCGTTATTTTGTTGCGGCAGCTGAAATGGGGCAGGTATCCCAAGCGGCAATCCATCTAAATATCTCGCAATCGGCTGTCACAACAGCAATTCGGGATCTAGAAACCCTCTTAGGTGTAGAGCTATTTGTGCGCAGTAGCCAAGGGGTCAACTTAACCGATCGGGGCAGGCACTTTTTAAATCATGCCTACCAAGTGTTACGAAGTGTTGACGAAGCGTTAAACCTTCCTCATACCGATGGTGTCGCAAATGGGCGTATTCGCATAGCAGCAAGCTATACTGTCCAAGGATACTTTTTACCTTATCACCTTCAACGCTTGTCACATTGGTATCCTGATATATCGATTGAGTTGTTTGAATACGAACGTTCAATTATTGAGAACCAGCTAGCCGATGGTTCTATCGATATGGCCATTGTATTAACTGATAATTTGACTCATGCTGATATCGTTTCTGAAAAGTTGGTCGCCTCTGAACGTCGGCTGTGGTTGCCGAGCAATCATCCGTTGGGTTTTAAGAAAAGGTTGTCATTAGGAGATATTGAAAAAGAGCCGTTTATTATGCTCACTGTCGATGAAGCGGATAAAAGTGCGATGCGCTACTGGGGGCACAAGGGGTTAGAACCAAATGTCATACTGCGAACATCTTCAGTGGAATCTGTGCGAAGCATGGTTGCAAATGGTTTAGGAATATCGATACTCTCCGATTTGGTTTACCGGCCTTGGTCACTGGAAGGAAAGCGCATAGATACACGCTCCTTGGATGATGAAGTGCACCCGATGAGCTTAGGGTTGGCGTGGCGTAAAGAAACCACTTTTACACCGGCTATGTTCGCCATTCGTGATTATTTTAAGCAGGCCTTTTTAATACCTCAGCAAAACATTTCTAAACGGTTGTAATGTCCACTAATCGCCAATGATTTCCGTAACATGATGTGCAATCATTGCTTCTTCATTGGTGGCAATTACTCGGACGGGTATAGCGCTATGTTTATTGCTTATTACGCTGGCGTTAAGTACGTTTGCATCTTCATCAAGGTGGATGCCTAACCAGCGGCTTCTTTCAATGATGTTCTGGCGTAGGTCCGCATCGTTTTCGCCAACTCCTCCAGTGAAAACGAGCTGTTCAAGCCCTCCAAGAGCCGCTGCTAGACGACCTAATTCTAATGCAATACGATAAGCGTACATATCGATTGCTTCCTGTGCACTCGTCGATTGAGAGCGTTTAAGCGATAACATATCACTTGATTCACCAGATACACCTAGCCAGCCGCTTTCGCTATAAATGAGGTGCTCTAGCGCATCACAATCGAGATTGTAGTGACGCTGCAAATAGAGAATAACCCCAGGGTCAATATTGCCACAGCGGGTGCCCATGGGGAGCCCATCTACAGCGGTAAAACCCATGGACGACGCGATGCTTTTTCCTTGGCTGATCGCGCACATGCTAGAGCCTGCCCCTAGGTGGCAAATGACGGTTTTTATGTGGCACGCTT
>Ga0193962_1000400_pt1 | contig 20028 bp, 2 predicted proteins | sample FB_5_MG_FD_140335 | JGI IMG/M metagenome (GOLD analysis project Ga0193962, IMG submission 140335) | Microbial mat bacterial communities from the Broadkill River, Lewes, Delaware, United States - FB_5_MG | ecosystem: Environmental > Aquatic > Freshwater > River > Microbial mats | place: USA... | reverse complement strand
TATATTATATATTCGACAGAATATTGCATAAGCTTGGGCTAGGTAAGCAAAAACAAATAGTTATCGATGCTGTAGATAATGCTAATATAATTCCGCACACTACTCACGATATAATAAACGAGAGAGTTTTAGAAACAACCAATAATTTCAATTAATGTTAATAAAAGGGCAGGGGTGTAGTAAAACCTTTGCCCTTTTTTTTGCACCACCACAAATAGTGACTGGTGTTTTTTTTTATTGAAAGGCAGAATATATTACCGCACAAAGAGGCATTTGCCTATAGAATAAGAGCTTGTTTTTATAAGGTTAGGCGAGGTTAGACAAGTTTAGACGAGCTTAGACAAGGCGGTGCCTTGTCTCTACAAGTGTATTTAATAAATCATTCGAATTTGTAAATGTATATAGCAGCAAAAAACAACTTCGCGTCTTTGCGCCTTTGCGGTAACCCAACTTGTTGCAACAAAATTAGTACAAACCGCTAGGGTTTAATGTTTTCTGTAATGTCTTTAATTACCAGTCTTTAACAAAGTGTTTTGTTTGCAAAAAAAAAAAACTCTTCACGTTTAGTTTTTTATATACGTTACGGCTATATTTACACCTCTAATAACTGCAAATAGTTTCTATTTGGCTTTTTCTAACATTAAAATAAAACACTATGAAAAAAATTATTATCGCTCTGTTTATCCTTATTCCTACTCTAATTTCTGCGCAAAATATTAAATATTATAATGTTGCCAATTTTGAGGTTGATAAAGAAAATGCAGAATTTTACAAGGAATTTTTTACCGATGAAACAAAAGATAGCACCGTGCTTGTAAAAAAATTCAAGATTTCAGGAAAACTAGTTGAAACAGGTTATTATAACAAGAATAACTTAAATATTAAGAATGGGCTTTTAATGCAATATGGCGAAAATGGAAATGTTAACTACATAAAGCATTACAAGAATAATAAACTTGATGGGAAGTTAATTGGCTATTATGAATCTGGGCAAATACGACGAACAGAAATTTATAACAGCGATTCATTAGTTGAAGGTAAATGTTTTACTAAAACAGGCACAGATACTACCTATTATGAAAGCATGATTTTACCTACTTTTAAAGGTCGCCATTTCTCGAAAATTAGAGATTTTATAGCTGGTAATTTAAGATACCCTGGTAAAGCTCGTAAACGAGGAATTAAAGGAGATGTTTATGTTTATTTTGAGATTGATAAAAACGGAATTTTATGCGATCCAAAAATTGTATATTCCGATAATGAATTATTAAATAGTGAATCATTGAGAATAATTAAAAAATCATCTAAATACTGGAAAGCAGGTTATTGTGAAGGTGAATTAGCAAATATATCTTTTACTATTCCATTTAAATACAGAATGAAATAGATATTCATCTTAATAAATCCAAAACAAACTAATTTTTTTAATTGACCTTTTGACAAGTTAAAGCTATTAATCTTACCATAAGATTGAGTTTATTAAAAAACAACTTCGCGGTTTATTTATAGAAATGCTTTATAGAGGAGAGATGGTGATAAATATTAGGCGAGGATAGACGAGGTTAGACAAGGCGGTGCCTTGTCTCTACAGGTGTATTTTATAGGTCATTCGAATTTGTAAATGTATATAGCCGCAAAAAAAAACTTCGCGTCTTTGCGCCTTCGCGGTAACCCAACTTATTGCAACAAAATTAGTACAAACCGCTAGGGTTTAATGTTTTCTGTAATGTCTTTAATTACCAGTCTTTAACAAAGTGTTTTGTTTACAAAAAAAACTCCCTTCATGTTTAGTTTTTTATATACGTTACTGCTATATTTGCGCCTTCGATAATAATGTGAAATATATAGAATCTATAAAATACTTCATGTTCTGGTTATAATTAAAAGTATAATATGTTTCTAATTATTTACCAGAAATGAACACATTACTAATGAAATACTAAACAATATTCTTTCTTATAAAAAAGTCAAATGAGCTTTCTGAAACATGCGCTCTTGAATGTATTATATGGGAGAATTATTTGGTTTCTAATAAGATGATTAATGGAATTAAGCCAGAGTTTTGGACAGACTTAAGCAAAAATATGAAACAGCTAATTAAAATACCATTATGTGTTATAATGCTGATATGTGGAAAAAGTTTATTTAATACTGAATAGAAATTAAACTTTTGCCTTTAGATTCTATTGGTAAGTCATGTGGTTATTAATAGTTTAAAATATCAATTAAATATAATTAATGATTTGAATTTTGAAGAAAAGTATTGAAAAACAATCTATAATAGATATAAGAAATGATAAATAAAAACAGAATTTGGAGATACTCATTAGTAGTATTAGGGTTTGTATTGCTAACAAATTATAGTTGCAAAAAGGAAGAACCTAAATTTATAAAGCAAAAGTTAACTGGACTTGTTCAGAAGGGGCCATATATTATTGGAACTTCAATTTCTATGTATGAATTAGATCAAAAATTAGGACAGACTGGAAATATTTTTGCTACTCAAATGAGTGATAATAGTGGAACTTTTGAAATTAATAATGTTCGTCTTACATCAAACTATGTTGAATTTTTAGCTGGAGGATATTATTTTAATGAAGTGGAAGGTGACATTTCAACTGCACCGTTAAATCTTAGTGCTATTTCTGATATATCTAATATTTCATCAATAAATGTTAATATACTTACTCATTTAGAAAAACTTCGGGTTGAATATTTGGTTAAACACGATAAAACATTTTCAGAGGCAAAGAAAATTGCACAATCAGAAATATTGGCAATATTTGGTTTTAAGTCTACAGGGATAGATAATTCAGAAACATTCGATATATCTGTTGATAATGAAAGTAATGCAATTCTACTTGCTATTTCAGTAATATTACAGGGCAATCGTAGTGTTGGTGATTTATCGGAACTATTAGCTTCCATTTCTAACGATGTTCGTGAGGATGGAATATTAAATAGTGAGAATATTATGCTTGCTTTAAGAAATTCTACCAAAGAACTTGTTTTAAATGATATTAGAGTAAACTTGGAGAATCGCTATATGAGTCTTGGGATAAGAGCTTCAATTCCAAATTTTGAAAAGTATATAAATATTTTTTTAGCCTATACAGGAAAAGAACCTTTAATTTATACTCAACAAGCAACTAATATTTCTGTGATTGGGGCAACTTTAAATGGTATTGTTAATGCAAATTCTTTAAAAACAAGTGTAATATTTGAATATGGAACAACAACTAATTATGGAGCCACAATAATTGCTTCTCAAAATTCTGTCTCAGGGACTACTAATGTTAGTGTAAATGCTAGTTTAAACGGATTATTGCCAGGAACAACTTATCATTTTAGAGTAAAAACCGAAAATGCAAAAGGAATAGTCTATGGTAATGATATGGTTTTTACAACATCAGGAGCATTACCCTATGTAACAGTTCTGGCAGCATCAAAAATAACACCTGTATCAGCTCAATTAAATGGAGTAGTAAATGCTAATTTTTTATCTACGACTGTTACTTTTGAATGGGGTTTGACCACAAGTTATGGGAATTCATTGATCTCAAGTCAAAGCCCTGTAACAGGTAATACTAATGTAGAGATTAGTACTAGTATAATAGATCTAACACCAGGAACAACTTATCATTTTAGAGTAAAAACCGAAAATGCAAAAGGAATAGTCTATGGTAATGATATGGTTTTTACAACATCAGGAGCATTACCCTCTGTAACAGTTCTAGAAGCATCAAAAATAACACCTGTATCAGCTCAATTAAATGGAGTAGTAAATGCTAATAATCTTCCAACCTCTGTTACCTTTGAGTATGGACTTACTACAGACTATGGTAGTAGTGTAATAGCAGTACAAGACCAAGTAACAGGTGATTCGGATTGCAGTATAAATGCTAATATTAATGGTTTAACACTTGGGACTGTTTATCACTTTAGAGTCAAAAGTGTAAACTCTATGGGGACTAATTATAGTAGTGATATGACTTTAACAACTAGTACTGGTTATTCAATAGGAGATACTTATCAGGGTGGTATTATATTTTTTTTAACTGGGACATATCCTAATCAGCATGGATTAGTGTGTACAGAAACAGATCAGAGTACAGGAGCACAATGGGGTTGTTCAGGAACTATTATAACAGGAGCCGACGGTACGTCAATTGGTACAGGAAATCAAAACACAATTGACATAATCAATGATTGCTCAAGTTTAGGAATAGCAGCACAAATCTGTTACGATCTAGATTTAAATGGTTATAATGATTGGTTTTTACCATCAAAAGATGAATTAGGATTGATCTTTACTAATTTAAAAGCAAATAATATAGGAAATTTTAAAGATGGCTACTATTGGTCTTCTTCAGAGTTAGGTATATACTTTGCATGGCGCTGTAATTTTGTTGACGGACAATTTAATCAATGGGATAAAAATAGGCCTTCTACAATTTCAAACACCTCTGTACGTGCTGTACGTGCTTTTTAATTCTTAGCCATTAATTATTAATCTAAAATAACATGTTTTAGATAACCACTATACGACAAAAATAATCCCACGATTAAAATCGTGGGATTATTTTTTATAATGCTTCGGCTTTAAATTATGGGCAAATAAACATCATGCAAAAATCGTTAATAAATTCTATTTAAGCTGTTTTTTTATGTCGACAAAACCCCTGCACTGCTAAACCTGACAGGTATAATATACGACGACTCAAATACCTGTCAGGTTTCCTGATTTTTACATCGACAAAATGTTCGCTCCGATAAACCTGACAGGTATAACACACGACGACATAAATACCTGTCAGGTTTCATGATTTTGTGTTGGCGAAAATGTAATTCCGCAAAAGTGTGGAATTTCAAATCAGCGACAAATTTGAGATTTCGCAAAAGTGTAGAATCTCAAATCAGCCGCAAATTGATAGTCCGCAGAACTGTGGAATTTCAAATCAGCCGCAAATTGATAGTCCACAGATTTGTGGAGGCCAAATCCGCCAAAAATTGATAGTTCGCAGATTTGTGGAGACCAAATCCGCCAAAAATTGATAGTCCACAGATTTGTGGAGACCAAATCCGTCGCAAATTGATAGTCCGCAGAACTGTGGAAACTCAAATCCGCCAAAAAATGATAGTCCGCAGATTTGCGGAGACCAAATCAGCCGCAAATTGATTGTCCGCAGATCTGGGAAATGTCAATCCGCCGCAAATTTGAGATTCCACAAAAGTGTGGAATCTCAAATCAGTTAAGTGATTTAAATATTTACATCTTATACCATATATTTTACATCATAAAGATAATTGCCAAGTGTTTTTATATAGTGTTACGAGCTGTTTACTTTATGTTTATTTCTTCTTAAATTTATTAGGCATGAACACTATAACTTTAGAGATATGTCTACTATACTAACCTTAAGACTTAATCATAAGATTAATTTTATACATCTATATAAATTTTTCTTTATAGCTATTTTAATATTAGGTTCTAGTTTTATTAATAGTTTATCGGCACAGGATGCTTTTATAGAAAATAAAGGTAATGCCAGTATTTGTTATGGTGAAACTACAACTTTGCAAGTTATTATTAGCGCCAGTGTTGGTCCATATACAGTTGTTTATAAGGAAGGGTCAACTTCGATTGAAATAACAGGCTATAATAGTGATGGTGATCCAGAGAGTCCAACTTATGGAGGAGATGCCATAACCATTTCACCAACATCAACCACTGTTTATGCTATAGAAAGTGTTAGAGATAATTTTGGAACATATTTGCCTGTTAATGCAACAACTCAAACCATTACTGTTTATCCTTTACCTACAAGTCTTACCCTAACAAATCCATTATCATCTGTATGTGCAGGTGTCGATTTTAATATTACAGCAACTGCTTCTGGTCACGATCGCATTGAAATATGGGATAATGCTAAAACAAGTAAGATTGATAATTTACCATATAGTACCAATATTAATGTCGATACTCAATATACTCTTGTTGCTGTTAGCGATCATGGTTGTTCGGTAGATCAGCCTATAAGTATTGTAATAGATAATGAGGATCCTGTAGCTATTTGTAAAAATATAGATGTTTTTCTTGACGCTTCGGGTAATGCTAGTATAGTTGCCACCGATTTGGATAATTCATCAACCGATAATTGTGGTATTACAAACAGAACAATTAGTAAATCTACTTTTAATTGCTCCAATTTAGGCGCTAATAATGTTACATTAACAGTATATGATGCAGCAGGGAACTTCAATTCTTGTGTAGCAGTAGTAACAGTGATAGACAATACCAATCCTAATATAAGTGGTACAGCAACGAGTGGTTCTGTCTCTACTTCTAATTTAAATTGTATATATACTGTGCCCGATAATATTTACGATCCCACAGTTTTAACTGATAATTGTGCTGTTACATTACTTACTTATAAAATTAATGGAAGCGATGCTGTTGGTACAGACCATACAACCTCACTTAATGGTGTGTCGCTTAATAAAGGAGTTAATAATATTGTATGGACAGCCGAAGATACAAGTGGAAATACAGCACAATGGTCTTATACCATAACAGTTGAAGATAATACAGCTCCTTTGTTTTCGAATTGTCCTGTAGATCAAGATTTGGTAATGTCTAATGATGTATGTGTTGCTAACTTGCCCAATTATATTTCATTATTAAGTGTGGTAGCAACAGATAATTGTAGCCTCGAAGGCGATATTGTATTATCCCAATCACCTGCAGCTGGAATATCTATATCTGGCGGAGATGGTGCCACTCAAATTGTTACTTTAACAGCGGAAGATGAAAGTGGTAATCAAAGAAATTGTTCTTTTACAGTTACTCTAGTCGATCAGCAAGATCCTGTAGTAGTAAATTTACCTGAAAATATTACTGTTAATAATGATGAAGGAGATTGTGGCGCTGTTGTAACCTGGACTTCACCAACGGCCGATGATAATTGTGAGGGGGTTTCGATTTCACAAACAGCAGGAGATCCAAGTAGTTCTTTTTTTCCTATTGGCGAAACCACCATAACTTATACGGCAACCGATGCTGCAGGAAGAACAAAAGTTGAAAGTTTTACAATTACTGTTGTTGATAATCAGAACCCTGTAATAGAAAATTTACCTTCAAATATTAATCAATCCAATGATGTTGGAGAATGTGGTGCAGTAATTAGTTGGTTAGCTCCAACATCAAATGATAATTGTTTAGGTCACTCTATACAGCAGACAGCAGGTCAGGCTAGTGGCTCGTTGTTTCCTATAGGCGAATCGATTATAACTTATACAGCAACCGATGCATATGGTTTAACAACTGCTGAAAATTTTACAATTAATGTTACAGATACAGAGAATCCTACTATTGTAAATTTACCTAATAATATTGTTGTTAATAACGACCTTGGTATTTGTGGTGCTGTTGTAACCTGGACTTCACCAACGGCCGATGATAATTGTGATGGGGTAGTTATTTCTCAAACGGCTGGCGGTCTAAGTGGTTCCGTTTTTCCTGTAGGTATAACAACTATAAGTTATACAGCAACCGATGCAGTTGGTAATAGTGTTATTGAGAGCTTTACTGTAACAGTAAACGATACCGAAAAGCCAATTATTAGTAACTGTCCTCCAAATATTGTTAGAACAAGTAATGCAGGTGTATGTATAGCAAATGTATCATGGACACAGCCTACAGCTACAGATAATTGTACTTCTACATCAAATTTGGTTTGGACAAAATCGCACTCTCCAGGCGATGAGTTTTCTGTTGGAGAAACAACTGTAACTTATACAGCTACTGATGGTAAAGGTAATGTAAGTGATGTTTGCAGTTTTATAGTTACCGTTACCGACAATCAGAAACCTATTATTAGTAATTGTCCAGACAATATTACAGTTAATACCGACGATGGATCAGAACTGGCAACAGTAACTTGGACAGAACCCACTGGCAGTGATAACTGTTCGGGAGATTTAAGTTGGACAAAATCACATACACCAGGAGCTACTTTCCCTGTTGGAAATACAACAGTAACATATACATTAACCGATGAGGCAAGCAATACAAGTGCTATTTGTTCTTTTGATGTAAGCGTTAGCGATAATCAAGCGCCAACCGCAGAATGTAAACCTGTAACTATTTATTTGAATGAATTAGGTATTGCTAATTTATTGGCAAGTGACGTAAATAATAGTTCATCAGACAACTGTACTGAAGATGAGAATCTTATTCTCTCTTTAAATAAGACATCGTTTAGCTGTTCAGAGCTGGGAGTAAATGTTGTTACATTAACAGTTAAAGATGCATCGGGTAATGAAAGCACTTGTAATGCTAATGTTACTGTTATTGATAATACTGAACCTGTAATATCTACCACATCGGGAACAATTTCAAAGTCAGTAAATACAAATTCGGGAGTCAGTTATTATACTGTGAATGGAGCTGAATTTGATCCTGTTGTTTCTGATAATTGTAGTGGAGAGACTCTCTCTTATGTTGTTAGCGGAGCAACAAGTTTAAGTGGCGACGGAACATTAGCTTCGCAACATTTAAATAAGGGAGACAATTTAATTACATGGACAGCGAAAGATGCGAGTAATAATGTTACATCTAGTTCATTAACTTTTACTATTACAGTGGTCGATAATCAGGCTCCAATAATTTCGGCAACAACAAATAAGAGTAGAGGGACAGATACCAATTGTGGTTACACCGCAAAAAACGGTGAATTTGATGTAACTGTTACAGATAATTGTAATGTAACTACTCAGAGTTATTCAATAAATGGAAATACTGCAGTTAATAGTACAACTCTTGATGGAGTTGTATTTATGAAAGGGACAAATGCGGTTGTTTGGACAGCCAGTGATGGTGTTAATAGCAGTACCCGAACTTTTCAGGTTACAGTGGTTGATGATGACGCTCCAATAATAACACAGATTGTAGATATTGTACAGAATGTTGATCCAGGAAATTGTGAAGCAGTAGTAACATGGGTCGAGCCCTCTTATTCCGATAATTGTTCGGGTGTTAGCATGACTCAAATTCAAGGATTATCAAGTGGTAGCACCTTTTCAAAAGGAACAAGTCAAATAAAATATCGGGCAACCGATGCTGTTGGTTTGGTTACAGACATGACTTTTAATGTAACTGTTGCAGACCAAACACCACCAAGCCTTACATGTCCAGTTAGTACAGAGCTTTCTCCTTTTGTTAAAGAGGTTGATAATGGAGTCTGTTTTTATACTGTTCAAGGATTAGAACTTAATCCAACTAGTTCTGATGAATGTAATTTAGTGTTGACGAATGATTTCGATGGAACATCAACTTTGGAGGGGAAACAAATTTCAACAGGAGTACATGAAATACAATGGTCAGCCACCGATGGTGTTAATACATCTACATGCCCAGTTTATATAAGAGTTGAGGACAATCAGAATCCTACATTTACTCAACCTAAAGGCGATCCTGTCGATTCGTATTCGTACAGTTTTGAAACAGATCCAGGACAGTGTTATTACACTATTTCGGGAATAGATTTTGATTTGAGTAATGTTTCGGATAATTGTAATACAGAAATACCAACTTATGTAATAACAAAGAATGGGGTAAATGTTTTTACAGGTAGTAATTCATTAGCTAATTTAAAATTACCAAAAGATAATACTTATCCATACGTAGTAGTATGGACTCTTTCCGATGTTAATGGTAATACAGTTGTTTCTACTCCATTTAATATTACTATTTCAGATAATCAGTCACCATCATTTGTTTGTTATGGAAACGAAGTTCGTGAAATACCAGATGATGCTTGCGAATACGTTATTAATGGTGCCGAGTTTGATCCTACCCAGTTGGAAGATAACTGTGATGATTTAATTGATCTGTCAATATCTTATACATTGGATGGTGTTTCTGGTGGTGTATCAACAAGTCTTGCAGGTGGAATATTATCATCAGGAGTTCATTATGTTGTTTGGACTGTGGAAGATAAAAGTGGAAATGAAGAAACATGTAGTTTTACAATTACAGTAAAAGATTTAACGGCACCTGTAATAACAGCTATTTCTGATAAATTAAAAGATGCTCCTGCTGATAAATGTTCATATAAAGTTGTAGGAACAGAATTTGATCCAAGTGCAAGTGATAATTGTACAACCCATACATTGGTAAACAATCAAAATAATACAGCAACATTAGCAAATTTTGAATTTCCAGTAGGTGTTACAATTGTTGTATGGAAAGCAACCGACGCCGCTGGTAATATTTCTACTATGCAGTATCAGGTTGTTGTAAATGATATTGCAAAGCCTAATTATACTTTACCAGCAAGTGAATCTAGATCAGTTTCGTCGGGTAATTGTTATTATTCGGTTGTTGGTAATGAGTTTGATCCTAAAAGTATTGTAGATAATTGCACCCCAGATAATTTTGCTATAACCAATAATTGGAATAACTATAAAACATTGGCTTACGAGCAGTTTCCTGTTGGGTCTACAGATGTAGAATGGACAGTAACAGATTATTTCGGAAATGAAGAGAAAAAGACTATTCAAATAAATATAAGTGATAACACTAATCCTGTTATCACTTGCCCAACAAGTGATTATTTGCGTGTAGTTGATCGTGGTATGACATATTATACTGTTGGGAATGGAGAGTTTAAGCCAGCAGTTTATGATAATTGCAACTATACTTATATAAATAGTATAACAGGTACATCAACATTAACAGGCGAACATTTAAGTACAGGCGAACACGCTATATTATGGACAGCCGAAGATGCCACAGGAAATGTATCAACATGTACGGTAAATGTAAATGTTATTGATGACTTGTATCCTGTAATAACTTGTGTTGGAAATCAGTTGGTTAATACAAATAACCAATGTGATTATGTAACTAATGGAACAGAGTTCGATGCTAGTTCAACAACCTTAGGAACAACTTTAGTTAATAACTATAATAATACATCATCATTAGCAGGAGCAGTGTTTCCTCAAGGAACAACTTTGGTAACTTGGACAGCATCTCGTACAGTTGAAGGAACTAATTATTCAAATTATTGTAGTTTTTATGTAACAGTTGTTGATAATGAGTATCCCGAAATTACAGCTCCTGCTGATGTTTTTGTAAATACAAATTCAAGTTGTTATGCTTATAATGTATCGTTAGGAACACCTGTGACATCAGATAATTGTGGAATTAGTTGGATTCGGAATGATTTAAAAGCTAGATATCTTGTTGGTGAACATACGGTAACATGGAGAGTTAGAGATTCACATGGTAATATATCAACGGCAACACAAAAAGTAACAGTTATTGATGATGACGCTCCTTATATTGATTGTCCATCACCTTCCAGTTTATGTCGTCAAGTGGATTATCAAAAGTTATACTACACTGCTAATGGTAATGAATTTGGACCTTATTATAATTATGATTGTTCAGGAATTAAGAGTGTTGTAAATAATATAAATGGAACATCTTCATTAAGTGGAGAGCAAATTCCTTTAGGCAATAATACAATTGAATGGATAGTTACCGATAATTTTAATAATACATCAACTTGTACAATTACTGTTACTGTTAATAGCGATGATCCTCCAGCTGTTACTTGTCGAGACAATGTTCGTTTTGATACCAGTCCAGGAGTGTGTACTTATACAATATCTGGAACAGGTTTGGATGTTACTTCTTCTTCTTCTCCTACTCCTACTTTAACTCATAATATTCAAACAACAAGTCCACAAAATTATCCTTATGCACCCAATTCAAATACTCTCGATGAAGCAGTATTTCCTAAAGGAGAGACAGATGTTATTTGGACAGCAACAAACGGTAGTGAAATAAATAGTTGTTGTACCTATACTGTTACTGTAGTTGATAATCAGGGTCCAATTATTAATTGGCCTACTAATGTAACTGCTAATGTTGATAGTGGTTCATGTACTGCAACTGGTGTGGATATAGGTATACCAACAGGAACAGATAATTGTGATGATTCGGGTGATATTGTTTATTCCAGAACACCTTCTGGTAATAATTTTGAAGCAGGAACAACAAATGTATCTTGGGAGGCTAGAGACTCTTGGGGTCATTATGTTGGTCACACTCAGGTTGTAACTGTAGTCGATAATATCCCGCCTGTTATTAGTTGTCCTACAAGTGTCTATTTTAGAGAGTTTGATAATTCTCAAGTGGCTTATTATACTGTCTTAGGAGATGAATTTGAACCAAGTGTTAATGAGAATTGTAATCTTACATCGTATATTAATGATCGTAATAATTCTGGACATCTAAATGGAGAGCATTTATCAATAGGTAATCATTCTATTGTTTGGACAGCTACTGATGTTTCAAATAATACCGATAATTGTACTGTTAATATAACCGTTGTCGATTCTTTTGAACCTATACTGGATTGTCCATCAAATTTATATGAGTATACAGCAAGTAATTCTTGCTCATATACAAATTCAGGGATTAGTTTGGATGCCAAATTTGCTAATTTATCAATAATTGAAGGACGAACATTAACACATAATGTGCAAACTTCAGACTCTCAGGAATTACCCTATGCTCCAAGTAATACAACGCTTGATGGAGCAGTCTTCCCTAAAGGTACATCTAGTGTTATTTGGACAGCAAGACAAACTATTAATGGAAGTGAATATTCAAGTACATGTACTCGGCAGATTACTATAGCCGATAATGTAGCTCCAGTAATAAGTCCATTACCTGACGATATTACCATAAATATTGATCCTGGTACATGTATTAGTAATACAGTTTTATCAAACCCAATAGCAAGTGATAATTGTACTGCTACTAATAATTTAATTATTAGTAATGATGCACCAAGTACATTTTTAATATCTACTACTAAAGTTCGTTGGACAATTACAGATGAGGCTGGAAATACTACAGTGCATTATCAAAATGTTACTGTGGTTGATAATGAAGGACCAGTTATTTCTAACTGTCCATCTACAATTACAGTTCAAGCTTCTGGAGAAAATTGTCAAGCAATAGCCGATTGGCCTGCACTTTCTGCTACCGATGCTTGTAGTGGAGTTAAGAGTTTTACCTCTACTCATTCTCCAGGTAGTTTGTTCGATGTAGGAACAACAGAAGTTACTTATACTGCTACCGATAATAAAAATAATATATCAACATGTACATTTAATGTTGTGGTAACAGATATTAATCCAACAATATCATGTATTACTGATAAAACACGAAACACAAATTCAGGTAATTGTTCATATCATGTCTTAGGAAATGAGTTTGATCCTACTGCATATAGTGATAATTGTAGAATTGCTTCGTTGGTATGGAGCTTTACTGATGCAGTAACAAGTTTACAAAGAACGGGTTTTAATTCTTTATCGGGTGTCGAAATTCCGAGAGGATTTGGAGTTGGCGCAACAGGGGAGACCTTAATAACATGGACAGCAACAGATGCTAATGGTAATGAAGCTTCTTGTTCATTCGTTTTAACAATTGAGGATCATGAAGCACCTGTTATTTCAGTTCCTGGTAATCAGACTAGGAGTACAGATTTACATAAGAATTACTACACAGTACAGGGAACAGAATTCGATGATGTAACTTCTGATGATAATTGTGGTATTGTAACCAAATTGGTAAATGAGTTTTCAGTATCCTCATTAGCAGGACGACAATTGCAAATGGGAGAGAATACAATTACTTGGTTTGCCGAAGATGATAAAGGTAACAGGAGTGAAGCTAAATTCTATGTATATATAGTAGATACAGAGGATCCATATTTAGATACAGAACCTACAGATATAATTGGCCAAACTTCAGGTTCGTGTGATGCGATAGTTAATTATATAGCACCAAAATTTCTTGATAATGTTACAGCAGAGGAAGATTTAGTTGTAACAGTGAGTCCTGCTTATGCTGTGCCAGGAGGAACTTTTGAAGTAGGAACAACTGAAGTTACTTACATGGTTGTTGATGAAAAAGGAAATCAGTTTACATATGCTTTTAATGTTACTGTTGAAGATAATGATAATCCAACAATAAGTTGTGCATCAGGTTTTCCTTTTAGTAGGAATACAGATACAGGAAAGGCATATTATTTAGCACAGGGAACGGAATTTGATCCGACATTTAGTGACAATTGTTCAGCTACTATTAGTAATAATTATACAAATAGTAATACACTTGCTAATGCAACATTTCCTGTGGGTTCAACAGACGTAATTTGGACCGCTACTGATAATGCAGGAAATATAGCAAACTGCTCAATTCAAGTTGTTATATCAGATAATGAAGCTCCTGTAATATCTAATTGTCCTAGTGAAACAGTATCTGAAAATGCTGATATAGGTGCTTGTTCATTCGAAGTGCCAGGTGCTGAATATGATCCTTATGGATTCTCAGATAATAATGGACTTAAAAAATTAACTTATCAGATTGGAGTTGGTAGTGAAGTAGGAACAGATTTAACAACGACTTTAGCCGGTGTGCCAATTTCTGTTGGAACAGGTGAAGAATCTACTACAACTGTAATCTGGCGTCTGTATGACTTAAGTGATAATGTTAGTGAAACTTGTACAACAGTATTTACTATTTCGGATGTCGAAAATCCAACAGTTACAACTGTTGCCAATCAAATAAGAAATGCAGATACAGGTTTAGGATATTATACTGTGCTGGCAGGTGATAATTGGAATCCTGTTGTAACAGATAATTGTGATGTTGTGAAAATAACCTATAATATTGATGGTGTAGGTGAGGTAGGAACAGATCTTAATACAAGTATTGAGGGAGTTAAGTTTAATATCGGAGCTCACGAAGTTGTGTGGACAGCTACCGATATTCATGATAATACAAATACGGGTAGATATTTGGTTAAGGTTATTGATAAGGAAGTACCAACTGTAAACTGCAATAATATTACAATACAGTTAGATGCTTCAGGAAATTATTCATTAGATACAGATGATATCAATGCTATAGGAAGTGGATCTTCTGATCCTTCAGGAATAGCTTCAATGGTTGTATCACCAAACAGTTTTTCTTGCAACGACGTTGGAGATAATATTGTTTCCTTAACGGTAACAGATAATCATGGTAATATTTCAGCTTGTAACACAGCTGTAGTTACAGTGGAAGATGTTACACCACCAGATGCTATTTGCAATGATTTAACTGTTCAATTAGATGTGTTGGGTCAAGCAAGTATTTTGGCTTGTCAACTACATTGTGGCTCTACTGATGCTTGTGGAATACAAAGTTTTTCAGCAGCACAAACATTATTCGACTGTTCCGATATTGGAGCTAATACAGTAGAATTAACAGTAACAGATGTTCATGGTAATTCATCTACTTGTAATGCAACTGTTACTGTTGATGACAATATTGCTCCAAATGCAGTTTGTAATCCAATTACCGTAAATTTGGATGCTACAGGTAATTATACTCTGTCTAGTGAAGATATAGATAATATCTCTGTAGGTTCATCAGATAACTGTAATTTGACCAAAATTGTTACTCCAAGTTCTTTCGATTGTAGTAAAATTGGTTCAAATATAGTTACTCTAAGAGTAACTGACCCTTATGGGAATTATGATGAATGTACAACAACAATAACTGTTGTTGATAATATTAGTCCTATAGCTGTTTGTCAGGATGTAACAATACAATTAGACGTTACAGGAAATGCAAATATTACACCTGCTCAAATAGATAATGGTTCCTCTGACGCTTGTGGAATAGCAAGTTTGAATTTGGACAAAACTAGTTTTGATTGTAGTAATATTGGTTCAAATCCAGCAACAAATACCGTTACTTTAACAGCAACTGATGTTAATGGACTTACCGCAACTTGTACAGCTATTGTTACAGTTGAAGATAATGTGAAGCCAGTTATAACCTGTCTTTCTGGTCAACAATCGGTTAATACAGACAACAACTTATGTACTTATACTCATACAGATGATACTTGGGATGCTTCAGCTATCGATGGATGTGATTCTATGTTAGAATTAAGCTATGTTCTTGATGGAGCAACTCTTGATCATGGTGTAAACACAACTCTAAATGGTTGTGTATTCAATAAAGGAATTACTACTGTTACCTGGACAGCATTGGATGATTCTGGAAATACTGATAATTGTTCTTTTACTGTAAATGTAACAGATGCTCAAGCACCAATAGCTATTTGTCAGGATATAACTATTCAATTAGATGAATCGGGTAATGCAAGTTTAATACCTTCTCAAATTAATAATGGTTCAAATGATGCTTGTGATTCATCACCAGATCTATCATTAGATAAAATAGCTTTTACTTGTAGTGATTTAGGTGCTCAAACCATAACGTTAACTGTAAGTGATGAAAGTAGTAATAGTTCAACATGTACTTCTACTGTAACTGTTGAAGATAATATAGCTCCTGTAGCTAATTGTAAAGATATTACTGTTCAATTAGACGCTTCTGGAAGTGTTAATGTGTCTGGTACTGACATAAATAGTCTTTCTACAGACAATACCAACTGTCCTTTAAGCTATGTGGTTTCAAAAACCATTGATGGTACCTACAGTAGTTCTGTAGATTTTGTTTGTGGTGAAATAGGTACACAAACATTATACTTAAAAGCTATTGATGCGGCAACAAATGAGTCAGATCCTTGTTCAGCAATAATTACTGTTCAGGATAATGTAAATCCAATTGCGATTTGTAAAGATATTACTATTGATTTAGATTCAGATGGCAATGCATCTATTGTTGCTTCTGATATTGATGATGGATCAAATGATGCTTGTGGAATACAAAGTTTATCGGCGAATAAGACAGCGTTTACCTGTATTGATAAAGGTGATAATACTGTAATTTTAACAGTAACCGATTATTATGCTAATGTTTCTACTTGTACATCAAATGTCACAGTTCAGGATATTGTTAAGCCGACATTCTCATTGTGTCCAGTTAATAAGTTAGTAGGAACAAATACTAATTGCTCCTATGTACATGCTGATGATTCTTGGAATGCTACAGCTACCGATAATTGTGCTATAAGTTCATTAATATATACTGTTTCCGGAGTAACAACATCTGTAACAGGAGATAATGCAACCTTGAATGGTCAGGTTTTTGAAAAAGGAATAACAACAGTTACTTGGACAGCAACCGATAATTCAGGCAATACTGAAACATGTTCATTTGATGTTACTGTAAGTGATGATGATAATCCTAATGCTATCTGTAAAACGGCAACAGTACAATTAGATAGATTAGGTAATGTAACAGTATTACCATCTGTTATTGATGATCTATCTATAGATAATTGTGAAATCGTAACTTATCAAGTTTCAAAGGACGATCTGACTTACTCGAACTCTGTAGCCTATGATTGCGATGATCTAGCAGGTCAAACAATTTGGTTAAAGGTTACCGATGCTGTAGGTAATTCAGATAAGTGTTCAACCACGCTTAATATTACAGATGCAGAAGGACCAACTCTTGATGATCTTACAGATAGAGATGTAAATACGACTGTTGCTTGTACTTATGAACACAGTGATAACACTTGGAATCCTACCGATAATTGTGGAACAGTAACGTCAATGACTTATAGTTTATCTGGAGCTACTTCAGGAACAGGAAGTACTTTAAATGGAGTTGTATTTAATAAAGGAACAACTACAGTAACATGGACAGCTTCAGATAATCATGAGAATAGTGATAGAGTTACAACCTTTAATGTTGTGGTTTCAGATGGTCAGAATCCGGTATTCACATCATGTCCGTTGAATATTTCAAAGCTTGCTGCAAGCGGAGAAACTTTTGTTACTGTTTCGGATATCCCTGTTTCTACTTTTAATGACAATTGTGGAGTTACTCAATTTGACTGGGCTATGACAGGAGCAACTGTTGGAACAGGTACTGAAAACAGTCCTAATAGTGGAACAACCAATCCAGTTAACGGCACTAACTATAATATAGGAACAACTACAGTTAATTATCATGCTATTGACGCTGCAAATAATTCAGTATTGTGTGCTTTCACAATTACAGTAAATGCAAGTGAAGGATCTATTCTTGCTAGTAAATCCAGTGTTGAAACATCGGAAGATTTGACTTATGAGGAATTTACGGTGACATTAAAATCGGCTCCTACAGGTATAGTTATTGTTGATGTTGCAAGTGATGATTTAAGTGAAGGTATAGTTGATAAAGCTCAGCTAACATTTGATTCTTCAAATTGGAATATAGTTCAAACAGTGCGTGTTACTGGTGTTAATGATGATGTTGATGATGGTAATATTAATTACCATGTAACATTGTCAATCAATCAGGCTGGAACAGACGATTATTCGGGGTATGAACAGGCACAGTCTACAGTAATTACGGCTGTAAATCAGGATAATGATACGGCTGGCATTACTGTAACTCCAATAAGTAGACATACAAATGAGGGTTTGCAGACAGCTACATTTAATGTTAAATTGAATACAGAACCAGTTGCTGATGTTAGTTTTAGTTTGTTGACAAATGATCCTACAGAAGGGAATGTAACAAGTTCGGCAAGCATCACTTTTAATTCAAGTAATTGGAACGATAATCAAACTGTTATTGTAACAGGTGTCAATGATGATATTGATGATGGAGATGTTATTTATCAAATTGATGTAAGCAATGCTACATCAACAGATCCTAAATATACCGCTCAGTTTGCAACAAATGTTGTGGTTATTAATGATGATAATGATACCGCTGGTTTCATAGTAACACCTTCAACTTTAACAACAAGTGAAACTGCTCCTAGTTCAGCAAGCTTTAATGTTGTTTTAACAAGTAAACCAGCTACAGATGTTGCTAATTACAATGTTGTTGTAGACATTGCAAGTGATGACACTAGCGAAGGAACAGTTGATAAAGCTCAACTAACTTTTGATCATACAAATTGGAATATCTCACAAACAGTTACTGTAACAAGTGTTGAAGATATTGTTGTTGATGGTGATATTACTTATTCTATCAATTTAACTATTGATAGAATAAGTACAACCGATCCTGATTATAAGGATTCTGGTAAAGTTTCTGATCCAACAAATGTGTCGGTCATCAATGAGGATAATGATGCAGCAACTCTTTCAATAGATGATGTAACAGCATATGAAACTAATTCAGGAACTATTAATTTTGTATTTACAGTTACTCATAGTGGGGATGAAGTTGTTGGCCCTTATGCTGTTTCATATTATTCTCAAAATGTAACAGCAAAATCACCTAGTGATTATACGGGTACTGGTGGTTCATTGGCTTTCTCTGGTAACATTTTAAATGAAACTCAAACAATAACAGTCGCTGTAAATGGAGATCTTGCTCTAGAGCCGAATGAACAATTTAAACTTGTCTTGAACTCTGTAAGTGCTTCTGGTCGAAACGTAACAATAGATCTCAATAATAAAGAGGGAACAGGTATAATTCAAAATGACGATAGCTCGGAGTTATCAATTTCTGATCCTTCAATTGTTGAAGGTAATTCAGGAGTTAAACAATTGGTGTTTAATGTTACTTTAAGCAATCCTGTGGAATTAGGAGTTACAGTTGACTATGAAACATCTGATGGTACTGCAACAGCCGCTAATGGTGATTATGATGCAAAATCAGGAGCTTTAACATTTGTGGGAACAGCAAGTGAAGTTCAAACAATAAGCATTGCAATTAATGGAGATGAAACAGTTGAGTTGGATGAAGATTTTAACGTTAACTTAAGTAATGTATTGGTTGATGGAAATGTTGATCCAGCAATTGGAATATCTCCAACTGAAGGAGTTGGTAATGGAACCATTACCAATGATGATTCATCAGTAATATCAATAACAGGCTTTACTGTAGATGAATCAGGAGTAACCGCTGACTTTACAATTGCTTTAAATCGTTCAGTACAAAATGCAATTTCTGTTGATTTTGAAACAATTGATGGAACAGCAATATCAGGATCGGATTATACATCAGTTAGTACAACTACTCTTAAT
>Ga0193962_1000395_pt1 | contig 20167 bp, 11 predicted proteins | sample FB_5_MG_FD_140335 | JGI IMG/M metagenome (GOLD analysis project Ga0193962, IMG submission 140335) | Microbial mat bacterial communities from the Broadkill River, Lewes, Delaware, United States - FB_5_MG | ecosystem: Environmental > Aquatic > Freshwater > River > Microbial mats | place: USA... | reverse complement strand
ACGAAGCTCCAGCTTCGTTATGCCTTATCGGTACTTCAACTTCTCAATAAAATACCGATAGGCATTCCACAGCTAGAGCTATGGAACGAGAAAAGCCTCAAACCCTCCTGCACTCGCACCAATACCTACTATCTCAAATTTTTTACTTCTCATTATAAACTATCCTTAATCGCTTTAGTATGAGCTACATTATCATCTCTATATAGAGTTATCCTAAATATAGCTCCCCTCTCTCCATTCTCTACATCTAAGTTGCCTTTACAGTGCTCTTCTATTATTGTTTTGGACATATATAGTCCTAGCCCTGTACCATTTTTGGTTATTTTGGTGGAGAAGTACGGATTGAAAATTTTATCCAAAATATCTGTAGGTACTCCTCCTCCGTTGTCTTCTATCTCTAGTATATATCTATTATCCTCTTGATATGTTTTTATCTTTATGTATGCTTTTTCTATATCTCTCTCTATGAGTATATCCTCAGCATTTTTTAGTAGGTTTAGGATTACCTGCTTGACCTCATTTGAGTATGTCTTGAAGCTATCTTGTACTTTTAACTCTTTGATTATCTCTATATTTTTATTCTCTATAGATACCTCTACTATATTTAATACAGAGTCCAACATCTCACAGTATGATGTCTGCACTTCCTCTTTTTCTGTTTTGAAGAAGTCTCTGAAGTCATTGATAGTTTGGCTAAGGTGTTGGGAGTATTTGGATATATTTTGAGCCAACCTCAACACTTTGTCTCTATGTAAATCATCTCTTTGTGCTTTGAGTTCAAGTCCCACGGCTGTGGAGCTAATGGCTGAGAGTGGTTGTCTCCACTGGTGGGCTATCATACTAAGCATCTCTCCCATTTGTGCTAGACGAGACTGCTCTATTAGCTGTTGGTCTTTGAGTCTGTTTTTGGCTATTTCTGATTTTAAATCTATCTTATCTGTGATATTTATTCTGATAGCTATGTATGAGTCTATCTCTGCGTGTTTGTTAAATAGAGGCTCTATGTGAGCTGTTACCCAGTAGTATCCTCCATCTTTTTTGAGATTTTTGACCTCACCTGTCCAAGTCTTACCAGCTTGTATCGTCTTCCACATATCAGAAAATGCAGTTTTGGGCATATCTGGGTGTCTTATTATATTGTGAGGTTTGCCTAGAAGCTCTTTTTTGGAGTAGCCTGATATATTACAAAAGGCACTACTAACATCAGTGATAATCCCTTTTAGGTTGGTTGTTGAGCTTATTATATACTTATCTATAAGCTCCTTTAGTCTCTTCTCATTTTGGATTAGTGTTAGGATAAATCCAATTATAAATATAAATATAGCTATACTTGTGATAGTTCCTATTATGATAACAATCATATTTTTATTATTATCAGATAGCTCTTTTTTGATAGTTGTTATGATGTTTTCAGATAGATAGTCATCAATTCCTTTGAGTATATCTATCTTTGCAGTGACTTTATTGAACCAGAAATTGGGGTCAATTCTTGCTATTGTACCTATATTTGCACTCAATATTATCTCTCTTATCCTCTCTACATCCTCTATGGTTGTATCTTGTATCTTTTTATTGTAATAATCTATTGAGCTTTTGGATGAGTATTTGATATATATATCTCTATATACATCTTGTTTGACTATTAGAGTGTTAAACTTATTTACCTTTCTTTGTTCTATATGGTAATTTGATAGTATATCTATACCCACTTCTCTCTCTGCTATGGAGTTCTCTTTGATATACAAGAAGTTGCTATATGCTATTATCTCTTTTGTCACCTCTTTGACCTCTGAGGTTTTGGAAATCTCTACTATTACATCCAAAAATAGATTATTTAGGTGTGAGTAGTACTCGATAGCATACCAGTTGGATACAGCTATATTATCTATCTTTACCCTTATCTTATCTATCTCGGCTAGGTACTCCATCGCTTTGTCTAGCTTATACTGTTTGATACTTAAGCTATTCAAAAAGTTCTTTATCTCTTTGATAGTGTAGTCTGTAAGCTCTCTTTGTCTAGTCATATCGGTGTGGTGTTTCATACCTAGACTATATATATATCCAGCTGTTACCACTCTCTCTTTTTGTATCTGATTGATAAGTTTGGAGGCTTTTATGGAGAGTACAATACGATTTTCTAAGTTTGTGAGAGATACGATTTTTGTATATTTAGAGTATATGATATTTGTAGTCAATATAGCAAACATTATCGCTAATGTTACTATTGCAAATAGTATCTTGGTCTCTACTTTTATATGTTTAATCAATATCTTCTCCTAGTTCTATCATAAAGATAGTCTCTTTTTTATCTTTTTTTAATTTAAGCTCACCTTTACAGTGCTCTTCTATAATGGTTTTTGACATATATAATCCTAATCCTGTTCCATTTTTTGCCAGTTTTGTAGAGAAGTATGGGTCAAATATCTTATCTATAATATCCTCATCTACTCCACCACCATTATCTCTTATCTCTATTACATATCTATCGTCTCTTTGGTAGGTGATAATCTTTATATATGGATTATCTATCTCTCGCTCTAGTAGTACATCTTCTGCATTTTTGAGTAGATTTAATATCACCTGTTTTAGCTCATTTGCATAAGTAATAAACTTCTCTTGGCTATTTGACTCTCTTATTATATCAATATTTTTATTTCTTATAGAAGTCTCAACTATATTTAGTACAGACTCCAATATTTCATCAAAAGATACACGGCTTTTTTGTTTATCTGTTTTGAAAAAGTCTCTAAAGTCATTGATAGTTTGGCTAAGGTGTTGAGAGTATTTGGAGATATTTTGTGCTTGTGTTATTATAATTTCACTATCTAGCTTGTTTAGTTTTGCTTTTAGCTCTAGTCCTACGGCTGTAGAGCTAATGGCTGAGAGAGGTTGTCTCCACTGGTGGGCTATCATACTAATCATCTCGCCCATCTGTGCTAGACGAGATTGCTCTATAATCTTCTGCTCTTTATACTTCTGTTTGGTTATATTATTTATATACCCTATATAGTTTATTATATTGCCATTTTTCCTCACGATAGACCTATAATCAAGCACCCATACTATCTCTTGGTCTTTGGTTATGAGTCTATATGGAGGATATTTAAAAAACTCATCTCTTGATAGTGAAGCTTTGCTTATCTCCAACGCTACCATACTCAAATCATCTTTGTGGATGCATGAGTTGTATGATATTTTATTGGACTCAAAATCACTCTGAGTATATCCTAGGAGGTTCTCTACACTCTTTGATACAAATTTGATACTCATACTCTCATCGTTGTTCCAGTTAAATAGTACACTATCACCCACTTCAAATAGAGAGAGTAGCAGATTTTGCTCTTTTGTCTTATCCACTATCCTCTCCTCTAGGGTCTCGTTTATATGTCTTAGCTCCTCCTCTCTTAGCTTTATGTTATGCTCTAGGTAGTTGATGTTTTTGGAGATTACTGATAACTCATCAGAGGAGTTAATCTCTTTAGTGAAACTATAATCTCCCTCTTGTATCTTTCTTATCTGAAACATTAGATGCTCTATTGGTTCACTTAGATATATCTGTAGAAATATCTTAAATATAATAAATACCAATATCATAGAGAAGATAGCCAAAGAGAAGAACATCAATCTATTGATTTTTATCATACTTGAGAAGTAATCTTTGCTAATCTCAAAAGATATATATACTCTATTGTTATCTCTTTTATTGGTTATATATCTATTTATATATAGACTATGTTCGTTTTTTAGTATAGTTATGATATCTGTTTTATCAAATAGATTAGAGGCTAGGTACTCTTTGTGTGGGTAGTTATTTAAAAATATATCTACTCCAAACTCTTTGGATAGAGTATCAAAATAATCTTTGTAGTATATTTTGATAAGCTCTATATGACCTTTAAATATCTTGCCATCTCTTATATTTTGGTGAGTTGTTATCTTTAAATCATCTTTAATATTATCTATATTTATATTAGGCTCATTTATATTGTACTCATCTTTGATAGAGTTATGAGTGAGTGCTACTCTTTTGTCTATAGGTGATTTTTTGTACTCCACTTCATCTGATAGTTTGGAGTAGAGTAGTATCTCTCCCTTTTCATAAGATATAAAATTTTGAGAGTATCTATCACCTCTTTTGGCTACATAAGAGATAAGCTCTTGATTTTTATCATAAAGAGTAATCATTGTATTTTGTGATAGTCGTACTTTATCTAGTAGTTTATTAGCTATTCTCTTCTTCTCTTCATCTAGCAATGCACTATTGTAGTTTTGCTTATCTTGATAGTTATTTATAAAATATAGAGATGCTAGTAGTGACCTGTCTCTTTTGATAGATACTACACCTCTATTTAGATTATCTATAGTCTTGTGAATATCTAGTTTTACAGAGGATATTACCTCTTTTATCTTGAGTATATTTATCTTCTCGAAGTTCTTTTTTAGAAGAAACTCAAAAGATACTATCTGAAAAAATTGTGTCAATACCAAAGCTACTAATACAAGTATCACTATTTTATTAAAAAGAGTATATTTTATATATATCTTTTTCATCAAAATATAGGCTCGATTAAATCTATATTATCTTTTGTTACTAGGGCTACAGATATTAGTATATCCTTTGATACACTCTGATTATTCAAAAGCTTTATAGCAATTTGCACAGCTTGAGTTGTCCCTAGAGGAAATAGTATTGAGGCACTCTGTTTGCCATCTTTGATAGCTAGTTTGGCCTCTTTTGTGTAGTCACATCCTACTGTTATTATCGAACTAGGGTCTATTTTGTATCTACTTAATGCACTTCTTACACCACTTAGCATACTATCACTTTGAGAAAATATAGCATCTACTCTTATGCCATCTTTTATAAGCTCTTCCATCTTCATAATAGCATCTCGCCTAAGGTAGTTACCTACTCTTTTTATCACTTTTATATCTTTGTGTTTAGAGATTTCTTCCATAAAGCCTTTTGTTCTTAGCTTTGTAACATCTGCTCTTGGTAATCCCTCAAATAGCAAAACTACACCTTTGTAGTCTAATCTTTGGGATATATACTTAGCACCTATTTTGCCTATCTCAATATTATCAGAGTGCAAAAATGTATGATACTTGCTAGTGGTTACTCCTCTATCTAGTATGATGATTTTTATACCCTTATCATAAGCTTTTTCTATAACTTCATTTAAGATACTCTCATCGTTTGTCCCTACTATTATAGCATCTACTCCCATATCTATAAAGTGTTCTATATCTGCTATCAAAAGAGATGACTGACCTTTGGCATCTGAGTATATATATCTTATATTAGGATATTTTTGTGCTTCACTTAGACCCTCTAATACTTGTGCTTTTCTAAAGTCATTTGACATATCATCTTGGACAAAGGCGATACTCTTTATCTCTTTGGCATATAGAGATATAGAGGAGATAGCTATAATAAATATAGATATATATAATCTAAATTTAGCCATACTCAACCCCCCTCTTCTTTTAGGTCTGGTAGTGCTATCTCAAAGATAGCCCCATGTCTATTTTTTATAAAATCAAGCTCACCTTTGCAGTGCTCTTCTATGATAGTCTTGGACATATATAGTCCTAATCCTGTGCCATTTTTTTCTGTTTTTGTAGAGAAGTATGGATTAAATATCTTATCTGCTATATCATCACTTATCCCACCACCATTATCTTTTATTCGGATAATATGTTTATCATCTTTGTGATAGGTACTAATCTCTATATATGGGTCCTCTATATCTCTATCTACTAGTACATCTTCTGCGTTTTTGAGTAGATTTAATATAACCTGCTTTACCTCATTTGAGTATGTGTGAAATATCTCTTTATCTTCACACTCTTTTATTATATCAATATTCTTATTTGTTATGGAGACCTCTACTATATTGAGTACAGACTCTAGTATCTCATCAAAAGATGTACTTATCTTCTTCTTATCTGATTTGAAAAAGTCCCTAAAGTCATTTATAGTTTGGCTAAGGTGCTGGGAGTATTTGGATATATTTTGAGCCTGTTTTATCACAAACTTATTATCTAGTTTATCAAGCTCTCCTTTGAGTTCTAGTCCCACGGCTGTGGAGCTAATGGCTGAGAGTGGTTGTCTCCACTGGTGGGCTATCATACTTAGCATCTCTCCCATCTGAGCTAGACGCGATTGCTCTATGAACTGTTGCTCTTTCTTTCGGTTTTTGGCTATCTCTATATCTACTCTTTGAGCCAAAGTAGCGTTTAAATCTACCAACTCTTTTTTGATTTTCTCTCTTATTTGAATAGCTAGATACTCTCTTCTAATAAAATATATTATCACTATAAATATGAGTATCAAGAGTAGATTAAATACTCTATATGTAAATATAAGACTCTTTATCTCCTCTGTTTGGCTATATATAGCAAAGTAGGCTATTGTCTTTTTGTCTTCTATATTTTTAATAGGTAAAAAGGAGATTATACTATGGAGTCCATCATATAGAGCAAAAGGGATATTATTGACTATATTCTCCTCTACCTTATCTATATAGTATTTATTTTCTCTAATCCTATTGAGGTGTTCTATATCACTTGACATCTCTGTATAAAATGTAGAGATTTCAGCTGAGTTGATGTAGTATTTTTTTCTATCTTCTGGCCATATCTTTTTGTTTACAATATCTTTTTTGATAAGGAAATGAATATCTGAAAAGAATGTATCATACAAAATCTTTCTAAAAGCACTAGAGGATATAGATGCCTCCACACTACCTATATGAGTATTGTTCTCATCAAATAGAGGATATACAAACCTAAATCCATGTATAACACGACCCTCTTCAAATCCATTAATTGGTTGAAGTGTTTTATTTACCATCTTTACACTATATCTTACATTCGTGAGGTCATCACCAAAACTAGAGACTTTGTGCATCCTTAAAAAGCTTATATTATTGGGTAGATGAAAATGGATTTGCTTAAAGCCCAACTTTTTTAGGTAGTTGTATCTACTATCTAGCTTCAATCTAAGTGCTTCTCTTATTTTTACTCTCTCCTCTTTGGAGGCATCTTTGGCTTTTTTGAATATATCTATTATCTCAGGTGAGTTAATAATTATATTTTTGACATTATCTGCTAATATATGGTAGTGCTTCATTACAGAGCGATACTGCATTAGGCTTAGTCTGAGATTATTCTCTAGGATATTATCTATCTTATCCTCTTTGTTATTATACATGATAACAATAGAGAGCAGAAACAAAATTGAGATAGCGATATTTAAAAATATATAAGATTTAGGAGACTGCATCATCTATCTCTTTTGGTAGATAAATAATATCTCAAAACAAGCTCCATTGTCACTATTTTTTACTCTCAACACACCATTCATCTGCTCTTGTATAATCATCTTTGACATATATAATCCTAATCCTGTTCCTGTTTTTTCTGTTTTTGTAGAGAAGTATGGGTCAAATATCTTATCTATAATCTCACTATCTATCCCTTTGGCATTATCACATATTGATAAAATTATATTATTATTTTCTATTTTTAACGCTATCTCTATCTTTTTATTCTCTATTTTTCTCTCTATTAGAGTATCTTTGGCATTTGTTATGATGTTTATGATACTCTGCCCTAGCTCATTTGGGTAGCCATATATCTCATAATCATCAACTATATCAAACTCTATATCTATCTCAAACTTATGTAGTAGTGGATATAGTAGCTTTAGAGAGTGATTTACCTGTGTAGAGATATAGAAATACTTCTTCTCTCTGTTAGGTTTGAAAAAGTTACTAAAATCTTCTATTGTTTGAGACATCTGACTTATCTGTGTGCGTGTATCTTTTTCAAACTCACTCATCATTACATTATCTAACTTCTCTAGTCTATATCGAACAACCATAGTCTGTATAATCACAGATAGACTATTGAGTGGTTGTCTCCACTGGTGTGCTATCATACTTATCATCTCTCCCATTTGAGCAAATCTGCTCTGTTGCATTAGCATAAGTTGATTTTGTCTATTTTTATTAAGCTCCTCTTGGACTCTAGTCTCTAGTAGAGAGTTGTATCTTTTGAGTGTTCTTTGACGATAGACGAGTATAAAAAAAATCAAAGAGGCGATGGCTATAATCTGCCATAAAAGCTTGTAGTCAATATGCTCTTTATAGTGAACTTTTGCCCAACGGTTTAGTATATCTTGTCTTGTTTGAGTATCTATCTTTTGTAGAGACTTTTCTAATATATTATGAAGTGTAGTATCTTCTAGTTTTGTTGCCATCATAAGCTCTACTCTACTATCAATCCTACCTGTAATAGCAAGGGAGTCTAAGAAGTTGTTTTGGATTTGATATATCACAGCCATAGATAAGCCTACAAATCCATAGACCTCTTTTCTCTCGACAAGAGTTAGACCATCATATATAGAATCTACCTCTACGAGATTGAGGTTAGGGTACTTTTGCTTTAGCTTTTGGCTTACTATAGAGTTTTTGACTACGCTCCACTTTTTATCTTGATAGGGTAGGAGTGTATCTATAAACAAGTCTCTATTTTTGGTAACTATAATAATAGGTAGCTCTATATAAGATGAGGTAAAGTTTAGATACCTCTTTAGTCTCTCTACTTTTGTCACCATTGGGACTATATCGCACTCTTTATTTTTAATCTTCTCTATCAACTCTTTGTTGTTTTTAGTCTCTATTATATCTATAGGTCTATTGATATTTTTGTTTATTATATCTATATACTCAGATACTAATCCTATATATTTACCATCTCTTATATACTCAAATGGCATTTTGTCAGAGTGGATACATATATCAATAGAGCTTTTATCTTTGAGATAGGCTATCTCTTTGGTATCGAGGTAGTATCTTTTGGAGTTTAAATCTAATATAAAGTTATCTAAATTAGCAAGATTATATTTAGAGACTATCATAAAACTAAATAGTTGTGCTATTGATTTGACTTTACTTATATCAAATAGCCCCATATTTTTACCATAACCACTAATGCTTTTGAGTATATTAGCTTCATATTTTAAGGCTTCTTTGTTTTTATTTAGAGAGTTATATTTTTTATATATTATATCTACACTCTCATCTATATGCTCATAAGCGTATATCCACCCTCTCATTGAGGCTTGATATACTCTTTGCACTATCTCTGGGTTCTTCTTTAGCATATTTTTGCTCGTATATAGTATATCTCCATACCCCTCAAAGCCATAATCTTTGGGGTCAAATATAGTAGTATCTTCTCCTCTTTGTTTGAGTAAAAAAGGCTCATTTGATATATAACTATAGTGTAAATCTATCTCTTTATTGATAATTCTACTTAGATTAAAATCAGAAGCTACAGGAGTGTATTTTATATTATTTGACTTCAACATAGCTTTTATGGCTATACCATGTACACTACTATTTAGGCTAATTTTTTTGTTATTTATATCTATTAGAGTTTTGATATTAGATGACTTTAGAGCTATAAGTACAAAAGGAGATTGTTGAAAAATAGCCATCATAGCTACAAAGGGACGATTTCTCATAACATCTAGTATCAAAGATGAGTCACCTACACCAAAGTCACTCTTTCCACTCTCTACATCTTGGGCTATATCTATACTATTATTTAACTCTCTTAACTCGACATTTAATCCTAAGTCTCTATAAAATCCTTTCTCTTTTGCTATAATAAACCCTGCAAATTGAAATTGGTATTTCCACTTTAACTGAATAGATACATCTTTTAAATTGGCATTTGCAAATAGTATATGAATAGAGATGATAAAAATAGTAAAATATTTGATAATCTAACCTCTCTTTGGTACTTGGTATAGTTGGACATTATCACGACCTGTTTTTTTGGCCTCATACATAGCCTCATCAGCATATCTTAGTAGAGTAGAAGTATCCAAACTATCATCTGGGTATATAGATATACCTATACTTCCTGATATAAAAAGAGTATGCTCTTCATAGTCTATCGGCTCTTTGAGAGTATTGAGAATATCTAAGGCCCTATCTAGTAGCTCATCAGTAGTGAGTAGATTTTTGATAATCATAATAAACTCATCTCCACCAAGACGAGCCAACATATCATCCTCACTCAAAGTATTCCTCATCCTCCTACTAGCCTCAACCAATACAGCATCTCCTGCTTTGTGTCCTACTGTATCGTTGATGATTTTAAACTTATCTAAATCTATAAAAAATATTGCGAACCTATCCTCTTTTTGGGAATTAGCCATCAGTTTTTCATCAAAGAAGTTACGATTAGGCAATCCTGTCAATCCATCATGATTAGCCTGATGGGCTAGAAGCTCTTTTTGTCTCTCTAGTCTCTCTTGTGTATCTAGGTATGAGGTAATATCACGAGAGGACTCTATTATTCCTATACACTCTTGTTTATCATTTAGCAAGGGAGTTGCTATAAGCTCTAAATAGTATCTATTTTCATCTTCATCATAGTGCTGGTGTACTACCGTAGCACGAGATTGAGTATCTAGTACCACAGAGAGAGGACAAGGGTGAGATAGACCATCACATGGTGTAGAGCGATAGTGTGATACCTCATAACATTTGGGATTATTTATATCAGCTACTTTATCTACATTTATATTTTTTTTACTTATATCATTCATTAGTGCTATAGAGTAGTCATCTCGTATTACCATTATAGGGTCTTCTATTCTATTTATGATAGATTGTAGATATTGATACTGCTCTTTTAGCTTATCCTCTACTTCAAGTAGCTTTAGCTTTATTATAACTTTATCTAAGACATTGATAAACTGTTTCATATCTATAGGTTTTATCACATATCCTTGCACATCTGCGTAGATACTTCTTATAAAATACTCCGATTCATAGTGGGCTGAGAATATAACTATAGGGATATTAATATCTATCTTTCTAATCTCCTCTATCATATCTAGTCCACTTAGTTTGGGCATATTTATATCGGTGATAATCATATCTATATCTTCTCTATTTTTTATAAATTGATTAAGCCCATCTTCACCATCTTGTGCTACTTTTATTGTTTTAAAAAACTCCTCTAGTAGCAAAATAGTAGATGTCCGTGCTGATTTATCATCTTCTACAAATAGCAGATTTAAATCTTTTGTAAACTCTATAACTGTATTCAAATTTTGCATATAAACTATCCTTGCTATCTCACAACTTCAATAAATAATAAGATTTAACATTTAAATTGATTATAATCAAAATAAGCTAAGAAACAAGTGTAAAAGTAGCCTTAACCACCATTTAATTTACTTTTAAGTATAATCCAAACCATTAATAATACTACTTTTAAGGCTATATTTATGAGAGATTTGTTTACTTCATTTAAGGATAATTGTGGATTTGGACTACTAGCTTCAATAGACAATAAACCCTCACACAAAAATTTGGAAGATGCTATTACATCGCTATCAAAGATGATGCATAGAGGTGCTATAGCAGCTGATGGCAAGAGTGGTGATGGCTCAGGACTTCTTCTCTCTACTCCCAAATCATTTTTCAAGCAAGAGGCACTAAGAAGTGGTGTAGAGCTACCTGAACTATACGCTGTAGCTATGGTCTTTTCAAACAATGAGAGTGATTTTGATGTTATCAAAAGAGTCTGTACAAATAATGATTTATCTATAATATATACAAGAGAAGTGCCAATAGATATAAACGCTCTAGGGGAACAAGCATTGGCATCTTTGCCTACTATGAAACAGCTATTTGTATCCCCATCATCTGTTGTGGCTTCAGAGAGATTTGAAGCGTTGGTATATCTCTCACGCAAAGAGATAGAGTACGCACTAAGAGATGATGATAGATTTTATATAGCATCATTCTCATCTTCTGTAGTCTCTTACAAAGGGCTTGTTATGCCTACGCATATCAAGGAGTTCTACAAAGATTTAGCAAATGAGGAGTTTGAAATCTCATTTTGTCTCTTTCACCAGAGATTTTCTACCAATACCTTGCCAAAGTGGAAACTAGCTCAACCATTTAGAATGATAGCACACAATGGAGAGATTAACTCTGTTACTGCCAATAGGTTTAATGTAGCCAAAAATATAAGAAGCGTAAAAAGTGAAGTCTTTAGTGAAGATGAGCTAGAGCGACTAATCCATGTAATACAAGATGGGATGAGTGATTCAGCTAGTTTAGATAACTTCTTTGAGTTTTTACAAGTAAATGGTATGGACTTCTTTAAATCAGCTCGTTCTATGATACCTGCACCTTGGCACAACGCACCACACATGAACCCTGAACTCAAAGCATTTTATGAGTATGCAAGTACATGTTTTGAAGCGTGGGATGGACCAGCAGCAGTGAGTCTCACAGATGGTAGATATATCGGTTGTGTGATAGATAGAAATGGGCTTAGACCTGCTAAATATCTAATCACTACAGATAATAGAATACTTATCACATCAGAGTATGGAGTATTGGGTATGCCCGATGAGATGATAGTCCAAAGAGGTAGGCTACAATCTGGTGAGATGATGGGAATAGACCTCAAGTATGGCAAAGTTTTAAACTCAAAAGATATAGATGACTACATCAAAGCAAAACAGCCCTATGGCTCTTGGCTAAATGAGAAGATGACATATCTACAAGAATATACATCAGATGTTACAGTGAGTAATAAAGTTGGTACTAGAAAAGAGATGGAGTCTAAGCAGAGATTTTTTAACTACACTTTAGAGGTGATTAGAGAAGTTATCAAGCCTATGATACACGAGGGTAAAGAGACTACAGGCTCTATGGGAGATGATACTCCACTATCGGCTTTCTCTAAAGAGCAGAGAAACTTCACAGACTTCTTTAAGCAGAAATTTGCACAAGTGACAAACCCACCAATTGACCCAATTAGAGAGAAGATTGTAATGAGTCTCAATACAGGCTTTGGAGAGGTGCAGAATATATTAGATGACTCACCTCAACACGCTAGAAGACTCAAAACTGTATCTCCTATTATGTCTGCTGAGAAGTTTCACCTACTCAAAGAGTTTGGGAGACCAACAGATGAGAAGTATAATGAGGCATATAAGTATAGAAGCTATAGCACTACATTTACAACTGATATAAAATCTAGTATGGATACTCTTATAGACCAAATAATTCAAGATGTCAAAAATGATGGCATTAGAACTATTATATTAAATGATAGAGCTATAAATGAGGAGAAAAAAGCACTACCTATGCTTATGGTAGTAGGGCGACTCAATCAACTACTACTAGATAATAACTTAAGACACCTTACGAGTATAGTAGCAGTAACAGGTGAGGTGTTTGACCCTCACTCTGCTGCTTGTATGCTTGGTTTTGGAGCTACCTCTATATTCCCTTATCTATTATACTACACAATAGAGAGAATTGTTAAAGATGAGAATGAGAATGAAGAGATAGATATGGCTAAAGTTCTCAAAACTTCTCGTAGGGCTATTAGTGCAGGGCTACTAAAGATTATGTCAAAGATGGGTATATCTACAATGTCAAGCTATAGAAACTCCAAACTATTTGACATAATAGGACTTAGTGGTGATATAGTTGATGATTGTTTTAGAGGAAGTAGAGGACTACTAAAGGGGCTAGGTTATGATGATATAGAGGCTCGTATGAATACAGCCCACGCTAGAGCATTTACAGATATATTTGATGATAATACCAATAGCAAAAGACTACCACTATACAAAGGTGGATTTTATAAGTTCCGTAAAGGCGAGGAGTTTCATGACTTCTCCAAAGCTACAATATCAGCAATCCAACGCTCATCTATTAGTGGAAAAGCCAAAGATTATGAACTACTAAAAGAGCTTGTAAACAAAAGAGACAAGAAGTTCATCCGTGATTTCTTTGAACTCAAAAGCGATAGAGATAGTATATCTATAGATGAAGTAGAGCCACTTAGTGAGATATTCAAGAGATTTTCAACAGCTGCTATGAGTATGGGGTCTATCTCTCCTGAAGCTCATGAAACACTAGCAGTGGCTATGAATACAATAGGTGGTAAATCCAACTCAGGTGAGGGTGGAGAGGAGTCTAGTAGATATGGGACTATCAAAAACTCATCTATCAAGCAAGTAGCCTCTGGAAGATTTGGTGTGACTCCTGAGTATCTTCGTTCTGCTACAGAGATACAAATCAAAGTAGCACAAGGTGCAAAACCAGGAGAGGGTGGACAGCTACCAGGGAGTAAAGTATCTCCACTTATAGCAACTCTAAGATTTACCAAACCAGGGGTGACACTTATCTCACCACCTCCTCATCATGATATATACTCTATTGAGGATTTGGCTCAACTGATATTTGACCTCAAACAGGTCAATCCAAAAGCTAGAGTAGCAGTAAAATTAGTATCAACAGCAGGTGTTGGTACGATAGCAGCAGGTGTAGCAAAAGCTTATGCAGATAAGATTATCATATCAGGTGCAGATGGTGGAACGGGCGCAGCACCTATTGGCTCTATTAGATTTGCAGGTAATCCTTGGGAGTTGGGACTTATAGAGGCTCATAATGCTCTAAAAGCAAACAACCTAAGAGGTCAAGTAACCGTAGAGACAGATGGAGGTCTCAAAACAGGTCTTGATGTAGTAAAAGCTGCTATATTGGGAGCTGAAGAGTTTGCATTTGGTACAGGAGCGTTGGTAGTTGTTGGGTGTATGATGTTTAGAGTCTGTCACCTAAACACATGTGCAGTGGGAGTAGCTACTCAACAAGAACACCTACGAGCCAAATTTACAGGTAGCGTAGAGAGAGTAATCAACTACTTTACACTCGTAGCCACAGAAGTAAGAGAGATATTAGCCCAGCTAGGATATAGCTCACTAGATGAGATAGTAGGACAAAACCACCTACTCAAAGTGATAGATGATGAGTTTGCAAAGAAGTTTGCACTAGCAGAGCTTCTGTATGATGTAGATGGTGTAAACACTTGTCAAGTAGCATCAAATGAGCCTTATGATAAAAATGAGTATGAAAAAGAGATACTAGCAGAGGTTATGCCTACAATAAAAGAGCCATCTACTCCTATCGTAATTGAGAGAGAGATAACAAATCTAAATAGAAGCTTTGGTACTCTAATCTCAGGAGAGATAGCAAGTCTATATGGCAACAAAGGACTAGATGAGTGTACCATTAGACTAAATGTCAAGGGTACAGCAGGACAATCTCTAGGTGCGTTTTTGGCAAATGGTGTGAGTATATACCTTAGAGGTGCAGGTAATGACTATATAGGTAAAGGTATGAGTGGAGGACGCATAGTTATCACTTCAGATAAGTGTGGAGAGGATTTCTCTTTGGGTGGAAATACTTGTCTATATGGAGCAACAGCAGGTAAGCTCTATATCAATGGTAAAGTAGGAGAGAGATTTGCAGTACGAAACTCTGGTGCTATTTCTATTGTAGAGGGTACAGGAGACCACCCTTGTGAGTATATGACTGGTGGAACTGTTATTATATTGGGCAAGACTGGTGTGAACTTCGGGGCTGGTATGACAGGAGGAGTGGCGTTTGTATATGATGATGGCAAAGAGTTCTATGAGAAAATCAATCAAGAGCTAGTAGAGGCATTCCGTATAGATACAGAAGAGCATGATACAGAGATGTTTGAGCTTAAAAAACTACTCCAAGATTACGCAGATGAGACAGGCTCACTCAAAGCTATTGAGATATTAGAGAACTTTAGAAATGATATTAGAAACTTCTGGATGGTAGTCCCTAGAGGACTTAAACCTACACAAGTAACAGACAAAAGAGGTGAGTAGTAGCCTATTATGAATGATTTTATCAAAGCTTGTATCCGTGCAAATGAAGAGATAGCAGATAGCATCAAAGATGGCTTTGATAGTTCATGGTTTGAGAAGACTACTATAGGTGCTGGTGGAGATATAAGCTCAAAGCTTGATATTTTTGCTGAGGATATATTCATAAAGCACCTAAGCCCTTATGGACAGATAGAGTCAGAAGAGAGTGGTATCATAGGTAGTGGAGATAGTACAATCATAATAGACCCAATAGATGGCTCATCAAATGCTCTATCTCTATTTCCATTTTATGGTACATCAGTAGCACGAATAAATGCAGATGGGATTTTGGATGAGGCTATAGTCTGTAATTTGGCCAATAGAGATATATTCTTTACCTCTATTGGCAAAGATGTAGTACAATCTAGGCTATTTACAGATATAATCCACCCTCCACACACAGCACCCAATGCAGAGATAGGACTCTTTGAAAAGGCCTATGGCAATCCTGATTTGGTAGCACTACTAGATGAAGAGAAGCTCAAATTTAGAGCCCCCGGAGCGATAGCAATATCTCTAGCTTACGCTAGGAGTGTAAACTTTGTGCTATTTGTAGGTAAGTTTCGTATCTACGACTTTGCAGCAGGTTTGGCACTTTGTGAGGGGCTTGAAGTGATTGTTGAAGAGGATTATGTTATAGTATCAAAAGATAAATCAGTAGCTCACAAGATAGAAGATTTAATAAAAAAAGTAATATAAAATCAGGAGTGATATAATATGTTTGGAAATATTTTTGGAAGTATGAAAAAAGAGTCTGTAGAAAAAGAAGCTCCTAATCAGTGGATAAAGTGTCCAAAATGTACTTCGTTGATGTACTATAAAGAGGTAGAGGCGAAGCAAAATGTCTGCCCTAAGTGTAATCACCACTTTAGAATATCAGCACAAAAGAGGATAGACTCTATAATAGATGAGGGAAGTTTTATTGAGTTTGATAGCAATCTAGCCCCAATAGACCCTCTGAAATTCTCAGATAAAAAGTCATACAAAAAACGACTCGAAGAGGCAAAAGCCAAAACAGGAAAGACATCTTCTGTGATGAGTGGGTCGTGTACTATTGGTGGATTAGAGACGGAGTTGGTGGTATTTGACTTCTCATTTATGGGAGGAAGCTTAGGCTCAGTTGAGGGCGAGAAGATAGTTCGTGGTATCAATAGAGCTATTGAGAAAAAGTGTGGATTTATAATCGTATCAGCTTCAGGTGGGGCTAGGATGCAAGAGAGTACATACTCACTTCTACAGATGAGCAAAACATCAGCAGCGTTGAATAAACTCCACCATAAGGGACTACCATTTATATCTATACTAACAGACCCAACAATGGGAGGAGTTAGTGCCTCTTTTGCAATGCTAGGTGATATTATTATGGCAGAACCAGGGGCATTGATAGGCTTTGCAGGACAAAGAGTTATCAAGCAGACCGTGGGTGTAGATTTACCAGAGGGCTTTCAGAGGTCAGAGTTTTTATTAGAACATGGTCTAATAGATATGATAGTAGAGAGAATAGATATGCACGATACTCTAGCAGGACTACTAAAGCTTCTCATAAATGAGAAAAAAGAGGAGCTACCTATAGAAGAAGAGATAGCTACACAAGAGCCAAGTGAAGCAGTAGAAGATGATACTATAGAGCAGAATTTAGAAGTTGAAGAAGAGCCAAATAGTGATAAAGAAGAGCCAATAGAAGATAGTGATATAGAAGAGAAAAGCAAAGAGACTTTAACTACATAATAGAGGTATCGCAATGGGTAAAAAAATAGCAGTTATAGGTTTGGGTTATGTAGGTTTACCTCTAGCACACGCCTTTAGCAAAAAGTATAAAGTAGTAGGATTTGATATAGCCTCTTGGCGTATTGATGAGCTAGGTAGTGGCATAGACCGTACTTTGGAACTAGATAGCTCACAAGTAGAGGAGTGTTTATCAAATGGTATGATATTTACTACAAAACTTGATGATATAGCAGATGCTAATATCTATATAGTCACAGTACCCACTCCAATAGATGAGCATAAACGCCCAAACCTTACACCACTTATCAAAGCTAGTGAGAGTATCGCCTCTATTTTGAGTCTAGGTGATATAGTGATATATGAATCAACAGTCTATCCCGGTGCGACTGAAGAGGTGTGTGTGCCTATATTAGAGAAAAACTCAAAACTCAAATTTAATAGAGACTTCTTCTGTGGATACTCACCTGAACGGATTAACCCCGGAGATAAAGAGCATACAGTCACAAAGATACTCAAAGTCACCTCAGGCTCAACACCAGAGATAGGTATAGAGGTAGATAATCTATACAAAAGCATCATAACAGCAGGTACACACTTAGCACCCTCAATCAAAGTAGCAGAAGCAGCAAAGGTTATAGAGAACTCCCAAAGAGATATAAATATAGCCTTTATTAATGAACTAGCTATTATCTTCAATAGACTCAATATAGATACCAAAGCCGTACTCCAAGCAGCTGGGACGAAATGGAACTTTTTGCCATTTACCCCGGGACTTGTAGGTGGACACTGTATTGGTGTGGACCCCTACTATCTTACATACAAAGCCCAAGAGGTGGGGTACAATCCAGAGATTATATTAGCAGGGAGACGACTCAATGACAATATGGGTATCTATGTAGCCAATCAAGTGATAAAGCTTATGATTAAAAAGTCTCAAAAGATAGAGGGTGCTAAGGTACTAGTATTAGGTATTACATTCAAAGAGAACTGCCCAGATATTCGCAACTCAAGAGTGATTGATGTAGTCTTAGAGATGCAAGAGTTTGGAACCAAAGTAGATATATATGACCCATGGGCAGACTCTGTAGAAGTGCAAAGAGAGTATGGATTAGAACTCAAAAACGATATAGATATAAAAAGTTATGATAGCGTAATTTTGGCAGTAGCTCATGATAAGTTTAAGAGTCTTGATTTTGATTTGGCTGATAGTAGCGTCTTGTATGATATCAAATCATTTATATCTAGCAATAGAGTAGATGGTAGGCTCTAATGAGTGAGTTTGATAGAGCTATAGAGACTCTTAAAACCACTCAAAAGGTGTGGCTAGTGACAGGGTGTGCAGGGTTTATCGGCTCAAACTTAATGGAGTTCTTACTTAAACACAATCAAAAGGTAGTAGGGTTAGATAACTTCTCTACAGGGTATCAAAAAAATATAGATGCAGTTTTGACTATAGTAGGTGAAGATAGAGCCAAAAATTTTAATTTTATAGAGGCGAACACTTGGGAGTTGGATAGTTGTATTGAGGCTTGTAGGGGAGTGGATATTGTGCTTCATCAAGCTGCCTTAGGCTCTGTACCTCGTTCTATAGAAGACCCAATAACATCAAATCAATCAAATATCACAGGCTTTTTAAATATGATGGTAGCTTCAAAAGATATGGGTATAGAGAGGTTTGTATATGCAAGTTCAAGCTCTGTCTATGGTGATAGCAAAGAGTTACCCAAAGTAGAAAGCAGGACTGGAAAGCTACTATCTCCTTATGCTGTAATGAAGATGACTAATGAGCTATATGCAGGAGTATTTTATAAAAATTATAACCTAGAGACGATAGGATTGAGATACTTCAATGTTTACGGACGCAGACAAAACCCCAAAGGTGCATACTCAGCCGTCATCCCCAAATGGATAGGTTCTATACTAAACAAAGAAGATATATTTATCAACGGAGATGGCAAGACAAGCCGAGACTTCACCTATATAGACAATGTAGTACAGATGAATATATTAGCAGGACTCACCCAAAACACAGAAGTCTTTGGAGAGGTTTTTAATGTAGCAGTGGGTGGTAGAAATACCCTAAATGAGCTATATGAGATAATAGTTGAAAACTTATCAAAAGAGATAGATGATTTTGAACCCTCAAAGCCAATATATCGAGAGTTTAGAGCAGGAGATATCCGTCACTCCAACGCAGATATAACAAAGGCAAAAACTATGATAGGATACGCACCAACGCATGATATATATGATGGAATGAGTGAGGCTATTAGGTGGTATGTGGGTGAGGTATAATGAAAGGTCTTGAGTTTCATAAACAAGTACCTAAAAATCTACTTTTAAATATTTTATCTTTTATCTCAACTATAGTTATAGGTATATGGCTTACTCCATATTTACTTAAGCATTTAGGTATAATAGCTTATGGATTTATTCCTCTTGCTATGTTTTTTTCTCAATATATAAGTGTTATTATCAACTCTATAAATACCTCTATTAATAGATTTTTAGTTCTCTCACTACAAAAAGAGGATTATTTAGAAGCAAATAAAATATTTACTACATCTTTTATTATTTTATGCTTTTTTATATTTTTGCAAGTTATATTTATGATTATTGTACTCTTTGATATTAATCTGT
>Ga0193962_1000394_pt1 | contig 20186 bp, 27 predicted proteins | sample FB_5_MG_FD_140335 | JGI IMG/M metagenome (GOLD analysis project Ga0193962, IMG submission 140335) | Microbial mat bacterial communities from the Broadkill River, Lewes, Delaware, United States - FB_5_MG | ecosystem: Environmental > Aquatic > Freshwater > River > Microbial mats | place: USA... | reverse complement strand
ACAAGAGAGATGTGTAACGGTTAGACGAATGGGGCACCGTCCTGAGTCCTTACACTTTACCTATTTAGTTAGGCATTGAAACGAAATCCCCTTACTCTTTATGAGTACTCTCTTGATATATAAGTTTTTCTATTCTTTTTTTCTCAACAGCATTTGGAGTATCTACAAAATAAGCACTTACACCTTGAGTTTTATCTTTTAAATATTCAAAGATTACTAATACAGCTCTTTTTTTACCATTATGATCTAAGTATCTAAACATCTTTTTTAAAAGTCTATTGTGTGGAGCATCATATTCTAAATAGATCTCATGAGGTTCTTTTATTGTTTTTGCTATTTTGTCTAAATATAAATGTCTGTCTTTTTTCTTGATTTTAGTCCAATTATTAATTTTAAAAAGTTCATCATCTATAATCATAGGATCACCAATCTTATCTATAAAAGTATCACCAGCTTTTACACCCATGTTTGTATAAAATAGATTCTTTAATTTCTCATCACTTAACTCTTTATATTTTGTTTGTTTTACATCATTTACTTTTGTTAGGTTATTTAAACTCTTATCTAAATTAATTTTACTTAGAGTGGAAATTGTATTTCCATCTCCTACATTGTACTCCCAATCTTTTGAAGCGATATTAGGTAACTTTTTATCTTCAATACTCCAGCCTCGTTTTTCTATATCTTTAAGACTGTGAGCTGTAACTTTACAATGACATCCCCAACCATTTGGAGGATAGTTTGTATTCCACCAAGGGTCATCTTTATGGAGTAGAATACCATGCATTTTGGCATGTTCCTCCCTTGTATTTTCTAGTAATGCTGATTTATATCTCCAATAAACACTAAGTGGAAGTGCTTTTTTTTGTTTGTATCTTCCTACTTGATATGCTACTCTCATATTGGTTTTATAAATATTTCGTAATCTTCTTGAACCTATGTTTATAGTTTTTACTTCTCCTGTTTTAGGGTTTACTATATCCTGCTCTCCCCACCATCCTTTTTTTTGAAGTGTTGGAACTAACTCCTTTTTGAAGTCTTGAAATGATCTACCATCTTTTAATGCTGTATCTATATTTGTAAAAATATCATTGAGTAAGTCTAGTCTTGTAACTTTTGCTACTGTAAAGGCTCTAAGATGTGCTTCTTTTTGTAGCTCATCATAATCAAAAGAGAGTTTAAAACCTTTATTTTGTAGATATTTAATTGCGTCTTTTGGAGCTAGATTAAAGTTGAAATTAACTGTTGCCATTTTCGTTCTCTATTTCAGCTCGTCCTAGTATCTCACTATTTGCAATATTGTTAAAGAGTATTTCTTGTAAATCATCTGTATTTGTATTTGGATAAAGTGTTAAAAGTTTATCTTGCATATCCTCAAACGATTTACTATTTTCAATAATCTCTAAAATTTGCTTTTGAAATGTGAGTGGTTTTTTTGTATCAAGTTGATTGGCTTGATACTCTAGCTCATCCTCAGGCATATCTTTAGACAAAGAAATAAGTTTACTATTTGCTATAACTGTTTGAGAATCTTCAATCTTTTCAACTTTAATATTGTAAGTTTGCTCTATATACTCTTGTGTTGGTGTATATCCCATCTCTGATATAACTTTGTCTCTATCAGCTAAAGCTTTGTTTGGATCATCTTTATCTTTGAACTCCCCTTTTATCTCTTCTGTGATTCCGTTTAGCTCTGTAAAATAGTGAAGTACCTCTTTGATAACTTTATTTACTATATTTTCATCTGCTTTTGCTAGATCTTCTCTAATATCATTATGAACTGTTGCAGCTGCTTGTGAACCACCTTTTACATTTGATGTAAGATTTCCACCTAAGATAAGTTGTCTTATTTGATCATCTATATATTCTATTAGCTCTTTGTAGTTTCCTTTGTCTGTTGCTGTTTTTATCTCTAAAGAATCCTCGCTATCAATAACAGCTCCATCTCCACCAAGCATATTAAATATCTCATCTGCAAAATCATCTTTGTTACCTTCTGTTTTACCTATAACCCAAGGTGTACCAAACTTTTCAAGTAACTCAACCCAAAATTCTAATGAAGCATTTTTAAATTCTATTAACCAAAACAATGTATTTAAAATAGGTTTGCCATAGGGTCTTTTAGCTTTTGCTCTGTATGTTACATAAACAGATTTATAAGGAGGTATCTCTTGCATCATTCCATTTGGAAAGTAGCACAGTTTTTTACCATCTAAAATAAACTCTTTATAGTCTCTATCTTCTAAAGTTGGATATAAAATATTATTCTTATTTTCCCAGTTGATCTCAAAAGTGTTGAAACCATAATATGGTGTGTCTAGAATACAATCTAATATGTCATAGTTAAAGATATTTTCTAGCTCTTTTCTCATCTTGTCATCTTTACAAGTGATAATGATCTCTTTTTTTAGAGTGGCTGCTTTTCTACTTCCGATTGAGCTTTCAACTGTACCATCTCTTAATATTTTTTCAATAGTATCTTCACTTAACCATGATTCTTGAACTGGTAGATCAAAGATAGATTTTAATATGTTTTTATTACTTGAAGTAAGTGATACTTTCTCTCTTTTGTTTTGCTCTTTTTTTGTTTCTTTTTTATTCTTATTTCTAAACCACATTATCGTCTTCCTCTTGTTCTTGAATTTCTACTTGGTCGTTTATGTCTAGTAGCTCTCGTATTTGAGCGTTTTCCACTTCCATTTGCGTCTTTTTTTAATCTTCTTAATTTACTCATTCTGTAAACTGCAGATAGAGGATCATGTAAATCATCGTTTTCAGATTCAGGGAAGTCATCCATTTGATTGAATAGCTCAGGATGATCTCCTACAAATATAATATCTCCATCATCTATAGGAAACTCTAATTCACCCATTCTGTCCTCTTTATTCTCAGTCCAGTGTGTAAACCTCATAAGGGGAGCTGGAATACCTTGCTTGAAACATTCATCTTTAATCCAATCTCTAAGCATATAAAAACCACCATTCTTATCACCACCTAGCATATATACTTTCATTTCATTTAGCATATTTACTACTTTTGTAACTACAGGCTTACCTTTGATACGCTCTTGTTTTGAGAGGAATATATAGAGTTTTTGGGTAGCTAGACTTACTCCACCTGCAAGTATCCCACAAAAGTCGCCTTGGTCTGAGTCACCTTTTGCATCTACAAACATATAGATATAATCAAGCTTTGGCATTTGAGTTGGTGATATCTTTTGAAACTTACTAGAGTCAAACTTTTGATTCTCGCTATTTGGATTGTTCTGCTGCTCTTTTTGAAATGCTTTAGTATTAGCTGCTCTTTTTTGCATAAGAAGTTCTAGACTAACTGCATCCCATAAAAGAACTGCTCCTTCATCCATCAAAGATTTGTTATCTAAGTAATAGTTTCTAGCTTCATTGACACCTTCATATTTATAAATATTTGTGTACTCTTCCCACATATGCATATTAGTTGGATAGCTAATAAGTGATCTAAATATTGCTGGATGCCAAAACTTGAGTTTGAGCTTTCTAGCTAGAACTGAGTCTCTATGTAAAATGGTACCTATGTATAAAATATCCATAGAACCATCAACTCTTCCTAAGTTATCAATAGCTTCATCAAGCCACTCTTCAAGTTTATCTCTTTGTTTTCTACTTCTTACATTTGTATCATTTTCTAGATCATCTATGATGGCTAAGTCAGGTCTATAAACTCCATGCTTGATACCCCTTACTCTTTTACCACTACCAAAACCTTTTATTTTGATATTGTTGTTTGTAACTATCTCCCCAATCTTCCAAACTTTACTCATACCTACTGCTTCAGGAAAATCAGCTCTTAGTCTGTCATTTTCTTCTAGTTCTACTTTAATTGATTCAATGAGTGTTTCTGTTAGTTCTATTGCATCAGAGAATATAGTGATAAAATTTTTAAAACCATTTACGATACACCATAAAGGAAATACTATAGATGCATCTGTGGATTTACCATTACCTCTTGGTGCTGCTTTTGCAAATTTTAACCCAGAATGTTTATCTTTATCTACAATTTTGTAGTAGGTCTCTTCTAAATCATCTTGTAGTCCTGATTTTCCCTCTAAAGTATAATAATGAGGAAAGTAAGTATTTCTAAAATAATGAAAATCGTTTGATTGAGTAAGTACTCTTAAATGCTTTTCATTAGGATCTAATGTATCACTTATTTTAATTTGTTCTTTTAAAGAGGAAGTAAAATCATCTAACCAAGATTTAAAAGCTTTTTTTGCTATCTTTCTAGCTTTTTTCTTATTAGCTCCACTATCTAAAGCTTGTTGTTCTGTGTCTTTTAAATGTTCTAGTAATTCATCTTTACTAAATAGAGACATTAGAGAGTTCCTCACCTATATCATGAATCTTAGTTATGATACTTTCCATACATTCTTTTGATACTACATCTTTGATATTTATAAGTAAGGTTTCTACTGTGTATTTTATAATTCCCAGTTTATAAGCTTCAGGGTCTTCTTGTCTTGCAATTTTTCCCATCTTTGAGAAGCTATCTCCTAAAGAGGCTATAGCTTCACTCTTAGTAGCTGGTGACAGTTCTTCATTTTCTCTTATCTCTTTTAAACTATCAAACATATACTGTGTGAACATAGAGTACATATTTTCTTTTGTATCATTTGCTTTTGAAATGTGTTTACTAGCTCGTAGAGTCAACCAATCAAAACCTTCTGATTTATCTTTTGTTTGATAATTACCTACTGTTTTATCTGATACTCCTAAAGTTTCTGCAATCTCTTTATATGATTTATTCGCATCTACAAAAAGTGATCTTGATAATAGTCTATTTCTATCTGCATTTGATAACTTAATCATCTAAAACCTTTTGTATTTACTCTTCTATTTGATCTATGTCTAAATGCAAAATTATTAGAATCTTTTGGAACTGAGGCTGTTTCATTTTTTATAATCTCAGTTCTTAATCTCCCATTACTCATTTTGCTTAAATATGATTCGTTCTCTTTTTTGAGTTCCTTATCTATATCACTTACAAAACTATTTTTTCTTTTCAGTTCATAGATAGTTAGATCAACTGTAATTTTTTTTAATAGTGGTGTTGGATTATTTGGCAAAATAATAAAAGATTCAATAAAAGAGATTGAGTCGTTTAATGCATCATCAATTACATCTTGGTTAATTTCCCCTGTTGCATTAATATCTGATAATTCTAATAATTGTTGTTCACTTATCTCTTTTAGTAAGTCTTGATTGTTTATCACTTTTAATCCTTTTTTCTTACCGTTTAAAATGTGTTTAAAAACTCTTAACTCTTTTTAAACGATAGATTTGTCATCTAATCATAAAAAAGCCCATATAATCCAAATATGAGCTTTTACTATATAAACCTTTTAGAGGTTTAATAGTATCGCCATTTAGTGGCAGATTGGTTTTTTGCTATTAAGCTGTATATTTCAACTTAATTAAAGCACCTGGTCTTACACAATATGGAAGTGGTTTTGTTTCTGTTTCAATTCCCCAACCTTTTCCTTTCTCTAACTCTTCAGGTTTTGATGCAAAGAAAAGTTTTGGAGCAGATTTTAATGCTTCCATATGATCAGCTCTTCCATATACCAACTGAAATACATCAGGAGTTTTTGGAATAACTACAGCATGTCCAGCTTCAATATATGGTTTTTTATTTCCATTTTCATCTGTCCATGATGCAGAGTAAGGAATAAATTTAGTACCATGAACTTCTAATACTCTTTTATTAGATTCATTAATCCATTTTGCTTCACCAGTTTTAAATAGTTCAGCAGCAGTTGCATTAGCAGAAATTCTATTCATAAAATCTCTTGAAGCTAAAACTTCATAAGGTACTTCTTTTCCTAATTCATCTACAAGAGCATCATCAACTGCATTTAAAGATTCAATAATAGTTTTATTTTTGAAATCAATTGGAGCTGCTGTTGTTTTAAATTCAAATAATACTTTTCCATCTCCATCTACAACTTTTCCAAATAAAGCACCTGTTGACATATGTTCAATAGTCGTCATATAATCATCTTTATGCTCTTTAATAATCTCAGCAATCTTTTGCGAAATTGCTTCTGCTTTTGCTTCACCCTCAAGTGTTTCAAATGCATTAATCTCATGAGCTAATATTTGACCACTTAATCCAAACCTTGGAAGTTCTATAGTTAATTCATAAACATCTTTTAAATCTTGTACTAATCTATCAGCACCTGGTGCAATAGTTTTAAGAACAATTCCAGCACCTTTTTTGATTTTCAGTTTTGCAGTATTTCCCATAACTGGTTTTCCAACACCTTTGAAATATCTATCAAAGATATAAGTACCTGTAGTTTTCATTTGGTTAATTGCAGCCATAGTCTTTACTATAGTCCATAATTTCATAATTTCTAAAAATGACATTTTAATTCCTTACTTTAAAATAATTTTATTTGCAAATAAATGCACTTTGTAATCTGCTACATAAGATGTAAGATATTTTTCTCTTACAACACCACATACTAATACTTCAGCTTTACCTGTAGCTTTTAATGCTTCACATAAAATTCCATTTGGCTCAGCAAGTTCATCAGCTGGAACTGTAAACGTGCTTCCTCCATCTACTGTAATTAATACTTGTCCTGGTTCTAATACATCTGCATCTTCTGGTAAAGTTACCTTTGCATAATCAGATAGTATTTTTTTAATTACCACATCACTTTGTTTTTTTTGTGTTACATTTTTTACATTTTGTCCTGTAAACATTAGTTCACTCCTGCTAATTTTAATACATCATATTTTGGTGCATTTGGGTTTTGTTTGCTATTTACATACAAGTCATTTTCTGGTGCAACAATAGTTGTTGATGCAGCTTCAAGTAATTTAGTTAATCCTTCAGGATCACTTTTTCCAAATGCTAGAAGTGACTCTTTTTGTTCAGGTGTTGCTTTAGAGTTTGCAATGGCAGTATCTACTTCCTCTTCAACTCTTTTTTCTTCAGTTGTAGCTGCATCATCTTTTAACTTTTGATTTTCTTTTTCAAGATCATCAAGTCTTTTTTGTTCTTTTTCAGTCATAGTTGTATCTCCTTTTTGACTTCTATTGTTTGCGATAATTTCTCCTAATTCTTCTAGGAATGGTCTATTTGTTAAAGCAACACTATGTAAGCTCCAGCCCATATCATCGCCACTTACTTGATCTATTGTTTTAGAATCAAATACAGGACTGATCTATTTATAGTGTTCAGAATTGATAAGTTCTTTTGAGTCACCTATCCACTTTACTTTTGCCCATAAATCTTTCTCTTTGAAAAATAGCTCTTTAATCCAGCCAGTTGCTGGTGCTTTTTCATTCCATAAAGATGAATGCTCAAAATCAACAACAATATCAACCTCTCCATTGTCAAAGTTAGTTTTGATTTGAACTAGATCTTCATGTGTTAGTTCAAAAGGACCAGCTGGATGACCTTTCCATTTTCCTACTACTGCAAGTTTTATTTCATTTAAATCTTCATCTATTTTTGCTGTAGATAATGCAAATAAAATTGAACAAGCAATTAATGATTTATTCATTTTGAATACTCCTGTTTCTTTTTCAATTTAAATCTTCCTGTGTAATATTGTTTGGAATACTAAACGAAAGATCTCTTTTATAGATTGTCAGATATCCATTTGCACTTACTGCATCATATATTTTTGATAATTTTTTTAATGAAAGCGGTTGTGAGTCAAGAATAGATGTCATAAATAACTCTTTTCTAATATCTGCATTTAGATCATATAACTCATAATGTTTTTTTGTTCTAGTACTTTTATGTTTTGAATATGAAAGATGAACAATATATAAGCTATATTTTAATTCTAAAGTGAAACTATCAATTGTATCTTCACCAAGAAAATCTACATATATTAAAGGTAAATCATTTTGTAAGAATTGAGCAGTAGAGGGATGTTCTAGTTCACCATAATACTTTTGTGTAGTGGCGATATCTTTTAATCTATCTATTAGTTCTAATTCATGCAACTTTGACATATTTCCTCTTCAAATCTATAAATATTGAACCAAATACTACAACGATATAAAGAGCATTATCCACTCTTGTTTTTTCTACAAATGCTTTAAAAATGGGGCTAACTAAACATAAATAGTGGATTGTAAGTCATAGATTGAATTAGAATGCTACACAGATTTGAAATTAGGAAAGAATGATTATGGAGTTTACGATTGACTTGAAAAACTTTATTTATGTAGTAAGTATTTTTGGAGCTTGGCTTACATCTTATATAACAAATAAGATTCAAACGAAAGAGAATACTACCAAAATAATAAAGATTTCACAGAATTACGAAGATCTAAAAGATAAATGTAATTTGATGATGGAAGAGAAAAAAGCTCGAGAGACTTTTGTTTCTATGGAATTATATAAAAGTGAAGTGAATCATCTTAATAAGTCAATGGATGAAATAAAAATTCAGAACAATAAAATCTTAGATCTATTACAGGAGAGTAAATAAATGTTAACAGCACTATTAGCCGCAGCACCATCTATATATAAACTTTTTACAAGTGATGATAAAGATGAAGCTATAAAAGATTTAACAGGTCAAGTAGTAAAAGGTGCAGCTAATGCATTAGGTATTACTGCAACAAAAAAAGAGGATATTTTAGATCATATCTCTTCAAATCCTGAATCTGTTTATAAACTCAAAAAATTAGAGCAAGACTTTGAACTTAGAATCAAAGAGCTTGATCTAAAAGATAAAGAACTGCAAATTGAAGATAAATCTTTGAGTGTAGAGGTTTTTCGAGAAGATAGTTCAATTCAAAAAAGCTTAGTAAACCATATCAATTTTCAGTTTTATTTTGTTGTATTACTTGGAATTATTACATTATTTGCAACAGCATACTTTATACATGATAAAGGTTTGGCTATGGCAATAAGTGGATTTGTAAGTGGTCTTATTACTCTTGTTACAAATAGAGTTATGGCTGTTGATGGTTTTTTCTTTGGATCTAGTATCGGTAGTAAAGAAAAAGATAAACAAGCATTTAAATTAAAATAAGTCTTTGAAAATTGGAAAAATGATGAATCTATCTGAATTATTACGAAGATTAAACAACTTAATATCAATTGGCACTATTAGTGAAACTAAAAGTGCTCAAGGTAAAGCTCTTGCTAGAGTAAAGATATTTGATAGGGTTACTGACTTCTATCCTGTTGTTTCTTTTTCAAATACATTCAAAAGACACTTTATTCCAATGAGAGTTAATGAGCAAGTCTTAGTATTTTCAGTTTTTGGAGATGCGTCTAGTGGATTTATTATAAGAGGTATATTTAATAGATCATGTAAAGAGCCAAATGGGAGTAGTCAAACTTGTGAAGTGATGGAGTATGAAGATGGAACTGTTATCTCTTATGATACTGCTGCTAAAGAGTTAAAGGTAAATGCTAGTGACAAAATCACTATTATTTGTAAGGCTGCAACTGTAAAAGCTGATACAGTTGATGTAACTGCAACTACATCAAATACTGGCGATGTAACTATAAATGGAAATTTAACAGTCTCAAACTTGATAACTGGAAAAGGTGGTCTTGCAATTAGCGGTGGAAGTGGTGCTAGTGTTGATGGAGATATTAGCACTACTGGACATATAAGTGATAGTAAGGGTGACTTAACATGTCATGGACATAATGATAGTGATGGTGGAACATCTAACGCAAGGTAATATGATGTATCAAATCTCAATTCCAAATAGCATTAAAAGAATTTTAAAAACACCTCTTGGAAGTCGTGTTATGAATCCTTTATTTGGGAGTAGATTACATGAGCTTAAAGATAGAGAGTTTAATGATGAGTTTAAATTAAAAGCAACTCAATATACATATGAAGCAATCACAAAATGGGAAAAAAGAGTAAAAGTTTCTAAAGTAGATTTTGAGGTAACTCCTATAACTGGAGTTGTGACATTAAAAATAGCATTTACCAATGGTGGATTTGTAGGAGTAGTTTTATGATTAATATTGATAATTTACCATTACCAAGTGTTTTAAAAATCTTGGATTATGATGAGATTTTACAACAAAACATTAATAATTTTAAAACTCTTGTACCTGACTGGATTCCTCTTGAGAGTGATGAATTTAAACTCATTTTAGATGCCTTTGCATATAGAGAGTTATATTTAAGAGCTGAATTTAATGAACTCTCAAAAGCTTTCTTTTTATTAACTGCTAAAAATGAGGATTTAGATAATTGGGCTTTGCGTTATGGACTTGAGAGACTAAAAGGAAGTAAACCATATGCCCCTTATGAATTTAAATTAAGTGCGATAAGAGATACAGATTTAGTTATCCCTTCAGGATTTACTTTAATAGATGGTACAAGTATTCACACAGCAAAACTTTTAAATAGTGTAACTATAAAAGCTGGAGAGGATAAAGCTACTGGCGTTGTAGAACTTCAAGAAGAGACAAAACAAAGTGATATCAAAACTGAAACAGTAACTACAAGTTTTCCGTTTTTAGTAGAAGTAAAAGCTTTAGAAGTTTTTTCAAATGGCAGTGATGTTGAAAAAGATGATGAACTCAAACATAGAATACTTTTATCTATGGCTGATAAATCAACTGCTGGAAGTGAAGAAACATACAAGTCCTTTACTTTTAAAGCTGATGAGAGAATTGAAGATGTAAGTATCAAAAATGGAATTAAACCATTAGAAGATTATGTATCGATGTTTTTTGAGAAAAGTGAAGATGAAATTTTAGATGCATTAATTGAATTTACGAATGATATAGCAACTGTTAAAGTGTATTATTATAGTGCAGATGCAGATGATCTTATGCAAAGTAGAATTGAACAGAGCTTAAATAAAGAAGAGGTAAGACCACTTAGTGATGTTGTAAAAGTAGCAGCTGCTACACAAAAGAATTTTGTAGTAAATGCAGAATTAAAACTATTACCAAATCAAGAAGTAGCAGCTGTTTATTCTAATGCAATTAAAAGTTTAAATGAGGGTTTAGAATCATTAAAACAAATTGGTACAAATATAACTCTAAGTGAAATCAATGACTTTTTAAAAGTACCAGGTGTTAAAGAAGTAATTATCTTAGCACCTCTTCAAAATGTAATTAACTCTGATAATGAGATAGGAGTATGTAGTGAAACATCAATCACTTATTCCACCATTTGAGGAGTTTAAATTACATAAAGCTGATCATGTGGCATTTGATATTCATGAAAAGCTTGGTGATGAGATAAATGTCATAACAAAGTTAGCAGATGCAGATCAGTGTGACTCTAAATATTTAGCATATTTAGCATATCAAAACAAGGTTGATTTATGGGATGAGAGATTAAGGGATATGGATAAACGAGCTTTAATAAAAGCTAGTCCCAAACTTCATAGATTAAAAGGGACTAGATGGGCTATTTTAGAAGTTCTGAAAGCTGTTGGTCTTAGTTTACCTGATTATGAAGCTGTAATCATCGAATATAAAGATAGAAATAATTATAAATATGATGTTCAAAGAGATGGTACACACAACTTTAATAGCAGAGTGAAACATAATGATGGTATTGAAATTTATGATTTTCAATTTAAGCATTGGGCTGAATATGCAGTTGAAATACAAGTTGCAATGAATACATATAAAAATGTATTGGCAAGAAAACTACTAAAGGAATATGCACCTATGCGATGTTCCTTAATAGGATTTGTAACACGAGTACAAGAACGAAATGGAACATTTTATTATGATTCAAAATATACACATTAGGAGGATAATATGCCAGGAATAAAAGAGAAAGAAACTTGGAGTAATGAGATTTATCAGTTAGAAATCACTGATCCGGTTCAAGGAGGGGAAAATGGTATTGATAATTTACCTCATAAAAACTTGGCAGACCGTACACAGTGGCTTAAAGAGCATAAAGCAAATAAAGAGGGAGATGAAACTAAAACTTTTAAAGTTAAAGATGCAACAAATAGTAAAGAAGCTATAAATAAAGGGCAACTAGATACAGCATTTAATAATTTTCAAGCTATTCCTCGTGGTGTAATAACAATGTGGAGCGGTTCAATTTCTACAATTCCAAGTGGTTGGTTTTTGTGTAACGGACAAAATAATACACCAGATTTAAGAGCTCGTTTTATTTATGGAGCAAGTAAAGATAGTGATGTAGGTGCAACAGGTGGTAGTGCAAATGCAGTTGTAGTAGAACATAATCACTCTGCTAGTTCAAATACTGCAGGAAGTCATAATCATACTGCAAATCATGATCATACTGCAAGTTCAAATACCGCAGGTAATCATAATCATCATACGGGGTATAATGGGATAGAATCTTGGCAGTCACGATACGGACATCAATCATTATCTGAAGTATTTACAGTAGGAGCAGGTGCATCTAATTTTCAATCAGGTCATGCTCCAAAAACGAACACTACTGGAAATCACTCACATACCATAAAAGTAAATACAAAAAATGTAACAACATCTACAGCAGGAAGCCATGCTCACGGTGTAACAGTAAACAAAAGTGGTGTAAATGGAATAGGTAAGAACTTACCTCCTTATATGAAATTAGCATACATAATGAAAGGTTAAAAAATGAATGAATCAATTTTAATAGATATAGAAAATGGAAATGTAAATATAGAATCAGAATGTAGTCAAGATAGCTTAATGAGTGCAACTACTGTTCTAACTGCTTCTATGGTACTAAACAGTAAAAATAGTTTAGATGAAATTATAGAGATAATAAAACAAGGTGCAAATGCAGTTATAGAAAATGATAAATTATCAGTAAATGAAGAGAGTGAGTAAAAATGAATTTTTCAGATATTAAACAAATGACCTATGTAGGTAATAGCGTAATTGTAGATAGTAGAGATATAGAGATAACAATATCATTAAAAGAAGATATAACAGCGGTTCAATTCCATAAAGGAAATAACTTTTGTTTAGAAGAGCCTTTAATGCAAGAAGTACCACTTGCGAAATATCAATTTGTTTTGGATGAATTTGAAAAAGAAAAGAATATCTTGGATACTCCAAAAGAAGTTACAAAAGAAGATTTAATTACAAATAGAATAAGTGAAATTGATAAACGCTTTAAAGAAATAGAAGGTGAAAAAATTAGACCTTTATCTTCTATAAAAATAGCGGAATTGAAAGAGACTGAACCTGATGAATATGATGTTAATAAGTTACTTGCTTTAGAAGATCAATTAAATATATTAAGGGCTGAGCGAATTGAGTTATTAAAGTGAAGTTTATCAAAATAAAGGAGAGATAAAATGGATTTAAATTATGGAATAAATGGAGAAATTAGCTCTAAAGCTGCTAATCCAATTATAGTAAATAGTACAACTGCAATTGGAATTGTTGCAACTGTAGATAAAGGTGATGTTGGCTTTAAAAAGTTTAATAATGCTCAAGAGGGATTGGATTATATTGAAGATAATACTATTACAGGTGGAAATTTAAAAGCTGTTTTAAAAGGTATCAATCTTCAAGGTGTTAACTGTCCTATAGTAGTGTTTTTAATTATTCCAGTTGATGAAGCAACTGATAAAGCAAATGTTTTAGATGGAATAAATGAGTTTAAAAATAGTGATACAGTAACAGGCATAAATCTTAGAAATGGTGTGATTATATCTCCATTCTTTAGCCAAGATGTAGAAGTAGCTATGAAGCTAGATAGTATTGCTAAACAATTATGGGCAACTGCTATTACTGATAATTTTAGTAAAACGGAAGCTGAAAGAAATGATTATATCACTAATTTTGGTACTAGATTTGTTTTAATTGGAAGTGGATTGTATAAGGCTGATGGAGAGAAGATTCCATTTAGTGCATTGGTAGCTGGTCATATTGCATTTTGGGATTCTAAAGCTTTTGGTTGGTCAAAAAGTCATAGTAATAGAGTTGTAAGAGGAGTGTCTGGAATTGAACATGAAGAGACAAGTGAGATTATTGAATACCTTGAGAGTTCTGATTGTGAAGCTAGAAGATTAAGACAAAAAGGTATGGCAACAATTCTTAAAGATGAGGGTTGGAGATTGTATGGTTTTGAGACAACTGATATAGAAGTTGTATGGCAAAGTTTAGAGAGAGTTAGAACTTTTCATAGACTATTAACAGCCATTATGAAAGCTAGTAAATTTGCTCGTGATAGAGAGGCAAGTGAACTTATCAAAGTAAAACAAGCTGTGGCAGATTTTATGAGAGAGTTAAAAGGGGCTGGTGTAGTTCTTGGATTTAATGCAATCTTTGATCCTTTAAAAAATACAAATGCGACTGTAACAGCTGGTAAGTTTTATCTAACTATTACAGTTGGAACTATGGCAACAGTTAGAGAGTTAAACATTGAGTTAGTTTATAGTGATGAATGGAACGAAGTGTTAATAAATTATATAAATGGAGGTGAGTAATGAATTTACCACAATCTTTCGTAGGTGCAAACTTTTTTGTAGATGGTTTTGGGCATTTAGGTGTAAGTAAAACTTTTCAAGTTCCAAAGCTTGAGAAGATACGAAATACAATTAAATCAGGTGGATTTGAAAAAGATGTTGATACTGGTATTTTTAAAAAACTAGAAGCTGAGTCTGTATTTTCACAATGGTCTCCAACAATTATGGCAGCAATGGCAGCTGGAGAAGCTAGTGGATCTGGAGTAAATTTAACAGTAAAAGCTTCAATTCATCAAGGTGGAAAAAAGGTACCTGTATTTATAACAATTCAAGGTGGAGTAGATTTAGATCCTGGAAAGATTGAAGAGGGAAAAGAAGCAGAATATAAAGTGAAACATTTTCCTACTTATTTTATGATGGAGATTGATGGTAAACAAGGTTGTTTATTTGATACTGAAAATATGATTGCAATTATAGATGGTGTTGACTATTTAGAAGAGCTAAGAAACCACATTAATTAATAGGAATAAGAGATGGAAAAAACAAAAAGAGAAGCAAAAAAGATTATATTTGAGTTGCCAATTTTAGTTGATGGTAAAGAGGTAAAAGAAGTAACAATGAGAGTACCAAAAGTAAAAGATATGTTAGCTGTAGATCATATCAATAATCCAGTTGAAAGGGAGATTGCTTTAATTGGTAATCTTACTGATCTTCAAATAACAATGGATGATGTTGAAGAGTGGGATGCAGCTGAATATACAACCTTACAAAGTACATTAATGGGTTTACAAAGAGCCAAAGCCAAAATCTTATAATAGATACAGCTTTGGTAGGAGCAGTTTTACATTTTACATTAAGTGATCAGATGAATTTATCTCTTGATCACTTTGAACAATATGTAGAAATAGCAAAAGATAGTTTAAAACAAGAGGAGTAGAAATTGAGTAATTTTGCAGTAGGTATTTTAATATCAGCTAAAGACCAAGCAAGTGCAGTTTTTGGTCAGATTGAAAATAAACTATCAGGGTTAGATCAACGAATCGGTGACACTAGTAAAAATATAGCAAAAGCTGGAGCTATTTCTATGGGTGCAGGTGTTGCTATTTTAGCTCCTATAAAAGGACTAGTATCAGGATATCAAGATTTAAAAGCAGCTCAAGGTGAAATAGCATCTTTGGGAATTGATGATAAAGGTATAAAGTCAATTACCAAAGGTGCTAGAGAATTTACAAAAGAATTTGCAGGTACTACTGCACCTGAATTTATAAAAGCTAGTTATGATATAAAGTCAGGGATATCAAGTTTAAGTGATACAGCTGTTGGAGAGTTTACAAAAACAGCAGCACTAACAGCAGGTGCCACAAAATCATCAACTTCACAAATGACTTCATTATTTGCAACTGGTTTTGGGATATATAGAAAACAATTTGATGATTTTGGAGCTTCTAGTATTCAAGGTTGGAATGCATTAAGTGATGAAGAAAAAGATATAAAATTTGGAGAGTACTTTTCTGCTGGTATATCTTCATCTGTTCAAGCTTTTAAAACTGATGGTGGAAATATGAGTTCAGCTCTTGGAACTTTAGGAGCCAATGCTACGAGTGCTGGAGTTTCTTTTGCAGAACAATTATCTATTTTAGGTCAACTTCAAGCAACAATGAGTGGAAGTGAAGCTGCTACAAAATACAAAGCATTTTTAGGATCAGCTCAAGGTGCTGGAGATAAATTAGGTTTACAATTTACTGATGCAAATAATCAGATGTTATCTATGCCTGAAATTATCTCTAAAATAAAAGATAAATATGGAGATACAGTTGATGCTCTTGAATCAGCAGAACTGAAAAAAGCATTTGGAACTGAAGAAGCTGTTGGACTTGTAAAACTACTTTATAATGAAACTGATACCTTAACTAAAAATATAGATAGCATGGGAGTATCACTTCAAAGTGGAACTAAAAAAACTCTGGAGATGGCAAAAGCTACAAATCAAGGTAAAGAGTTCGAAGTTTTAGGTCAAAAACTAGGTAATGCAGCTGATATGATGGGTAGCTTTTTTGCTCCAGCTGCATTAGTTGTGGGTGATGCAATTGGAGATACTGTTACTGCTGTAACTTCTTGGATGGAAGAGAATGAAGAGTTAAGTGGATCACTTGCAACGTGTATTGCTATTATTGGTGGTGGATTATTAGTTGTTGGAGCTTTTGGAACTGCTGTTGGTTTAGTAGGTATGGCTGTACCAGCTCTTACTGTTGGCTTTGGTGTTGCTACAACTGCTATAGGATTTATGGGTACAGCAATGGCAACAGTTGGAAAGATATTTTTAACAAATCCAGTTGGATTAGCTGTAACAGGTATAGCAGCTGGAGCATATCTCATTTATCATAATTGGGATACTTTAAAAAGTTGGTTTGGTGGTTTTTTTGATTATTTAGGATCTAAATTTGAATGGATGGGAGCTTCTGTTACTAAAGTAAAAGGGATGGCTAGTTCAGTATCTAGTTTCTTTGGATTTGGGGATGATGAAAATACACCAGGTGCTGTAACAAAAGATAAAGAAAGTCCAAGTAATAAAGAGAATAGTAGTCAAAGTATTGGGAGTACAATATCTAATTTCTTTGGGTTTGATAACACTACTGAAAAAGATAGCAAATCAAATAATGTTGCAGTTGGAAACAACTCTTCAACAACAAAGAATTTATTAAAAAGTATTAATAGTAATAAACAAGTTACTAATCAAATACAAGTGGCTCCTGTAATAAAAGTAGATGTAAAAGAGGGAAGAATACCTGAAAATATGGGAACTCAAATACAAACATTGATAACTCAAGCTGTAAATAATGCTAGTAATGGATTAGATAATAGTACCAGTTTAAGTGATGGAGAGTTTTAATGTTAGCACAAATAGGTGATTATATATTTGAAATAAATGGTACTAGTTTTGAGAGTTTAGAGAGAACCTTATCTTTTAAATTTGCTACACATGAGAGACTTGGTAATTTTAACCTTTATCAAGATATCGGAAAATATGAAGATAGTATAAGTATCAAAGGTACCTTAATAGTAAAAAAACAATCTCAGTTAGATAACTTTGAGACAATGGCTACAAAGAAACTTCCTGTAACTATGGTGTTTGTAAATGGTGTAGCTTTTAGTGTGTTGATACTTGAGATTAAAAGAGTAATGAATAGCTTTTTAAAAGATGGTTTATTTTTAAAACAAACATATACTATAGCTTTACAGGTGGTTAATGATGATGACTCATAAAGCATTAGAAGGTGATAGATTAGATCAAATAATATTTAAACATTATGGTACTTTAAAAGTTTATACTGAAGTATTAGAATCAAATACACATCTTATTAATAAAGTAGTTTTAAAAGAGAATGATATCGTTCAATTACCTCTTATTAATATTGTTGAAAATCCAATAGAAGAGGTGCAAAAATTATGGTAAAAAAACCACGGTTTCAACTTCTTGCTAATGATAAAGATGTAACAGAAACTTTACAAAAGAATCTAAAATCAATCAGTTTTATAGATCATGCAAATGATAAAGCAGATGAGATAACAATAAGTGTAGCTGGAGAGTTTGCAAGACCTAGTTTTAAAGATGAACTCAAACTTTATCTAGGATATGAAAAGTTAGTATTTTGTGGATTGTTCCAAGTACTCGAACCAACTAGGTCTAATAATTATGAGCTAAGTATCAAAGCAACAGGTGTAAAATTTTCTGATACATTAAAAGAGAAAAGAGATATCACTTATGAGGGCATATCTGTTACAAATATATGCTCACAAATAGCATCTAGAAATGATATCAAAGTTAAGTGTGACTTTGATGATGTATATCCAATATCAATCGCACAAAGTGGTGAGAGTGATCTACACTTTTTAAATAGAATCGCAAAAGATTTTAATGCAATATTTAATATCAAAAATAACACTTTAGTATTTTTAAAAAAGATTAAAGAGAATAAAAAAAGTGATGCTTTACCAAGGTATATTATAGATGTAAAAAATAATACAACATTGAGTACAACAGCTCTTGGTAAAACAATCTATAAAAGCTGTAAATCTATATGGCATGATACAAAAGATAATGAAGTAAAAAGTGTAATAGTAGGTACTGGATCACCACAGATACAAAACAAAGGAAGCTTCAAAAATGCAGCCGAAGCTAAACTAAAAGCTGAAGCATTATTACAAAGAGCATTGGCTGGAACTAAAAAAGGAAGTTTATCAGTACCTGGACAAATCATGTATGCAGGTGGAATAATAGAAATCATTAATTCATTAGAAGATGATGGTGAGTACTCAATAACAAAAGCTAGTCATATTTTAGATTCAAAAGGATGGAAAACTGATATAGAATTTGAGAATTAGCTAATAAGAAAGTCACCTCCGCCAAGATGACTGTAAATAAATTTTAACACAATAAGTTATTTGAGCATAGATAAGTGACTTATTGACACAAAGGAATATTATGCAGTCAACAAAATTAAAAGCATCATTTGGATGGGTAGGTGGTAAGTCAAAACTTTCTAAAGATATTATAGCAGCAATCTCTGCTGATCATACAACTTATGTTGAAGTATTTGGTGGAGCACTTAGTGTGTTTTATGGAAAAGAGCCGAGTAAATTAGAAATTGTAAATGACATTAATTCTGAGCTTGTAAATCTACACAGAGCTATAAGAAGTAATCCTGAAACATTATCAATGTATCTAAACCAGTTACTTATCTCAAGAGAGATATTTGATGATATCAAACATAAAAGAATGAAACCACGAAACAAAATAGAAGCAGCTGCCTTTTATCTATTTCAACTTACTCAATCATTTGGCTCAAAAGGTGATAACTTTGCTATGTCAGCTAAATCAGGCAGAAAGCCAAAAGATATTTATAAGTCATATTCTAAGTGGTCAAATAGATTAAAAGGTGTAACGATTGAAAATAAAAGTTTTGATAATTTAATCAAACTTTACGATAAGGAAGAAACATTCTTTTATTGTGATCCTCCTTATGTGGCAACTGAAAGTTACTATAAAAATACAGGTGGCTTTGGAATAGAAGAGCATAAGCTTTTAGCAGTTACTTTATCAAATATCAAAGGGAAGTTTCTACTCTCTTACAATGATTGTGAGCTGCTACGAGAGTTATATAAAGACTTTAATATTAGATCTACTAAAGAGATTGAATATACTCTTGGTAAGAATAGACATGGTAAGAAGAAAAGTGTTTGTGAAATACTTATAAGTAATTATTGATTTTGCTATAATAACTCTGATAAATTATTATTGGAGTTTCTATGGATGGAAATAAGTATGATATAGTTGATATGGCAGATGAAGCATGTGAAGGGATTATAAGTGTAGGAACTTTTGTAAGTAGAGTTTTTTATCATGTTAGTAACTTAGATGCTTTGCCTCAAGCAATGGATCAGATGTCAGCGAATAGATTTAAAAATAGAATATACAAGAATGCAGACATTTGGGATAAATTAACAGATAATCAAAGAAAAAACTTTTTTAATGATTTAAAGAGTAATCCTCAAAATTTAAATTATTTATACGAGTTTTTCGAAAAAATCAGAATAACAATGTATGAATTACATGCACGATTGTTATTTAGACTTTTAGTTGAGTTGTTTCAAAATAAAGGTCTAACTTATTTTGAAAGTAATTTACTGGCTAGTATAGATAGTTTTAACGATGTTGATATAAAAAGAATATATGAATTTTTAAAAGAACATGAGAATGAAAAAATTGGTGTAGTATTGGAATTTAATTTT
>Ga0193962_1000393_pt1 | contig 20190 bp, 24 predicted proteins | sample FB_5_MG_FD_140335 | JGI IMG/M metagenome (GOLD analysis project Ga0193962, IMG submission 140335) | Microbial mat bacterial communities from the Broadkill River, Lewes, Delaware, United States - FB_5_MG | ecosystem: Environmental > Aquatic > Freshwater > River > Microbial mats | place: USA... | reverse complement strand
TATTGAAATTATTATAAATTCGTAGTAAAATGATATGGAAATACTACGTTAATATTATAGGAGGATTATTATGTCAGATAATAAAGAAAACTTAAGTATTGAAGAAAAAAATGAAAGTACTAACAATGTAGCTATATCGGATGATGTATTTACTTTAATAGCAAATATTGCTACCGGAAAAGTTGAAGGCGTGTATGGAATGCATGTAGGCGCACTTTCTAATATCTTTTCTAGAAACAACTATTCGAAGGGTGTTAAAATTGAAAAAACTGATGATGATATTACATTAGATATTTATATTGATGTTAAATACGGATATAATGTAACTAAAGTTGCAACAGAAGTTCAAGAGTCAGTTAAGAACGAAATAGAAGGAATGACTGATTTGATAGTTAATTCTGTTAATGTTCATGTTGAGGACATAATTACAGAGAAAAAGAAAAATGAAGTAGAACCAGAAGTAATAGAAGAAAAAGATATTGAAATAATCGAAAAAGAAGATTAATACGGAGGACAAATGAACCGCAGACTTACAAGAAGCGAAATAGTAAAAATTTTATTTGGTATGGAATTTGACAGAGAATATGATACAAATTATATAGATGAGTATATAAATCACTTTGCTGATGAAAACTCAGAGGATTTAGTTTTTGATGAAAGAAAACTTGATATTGATTTGGTTAAAAAAACAATCAATGATGTAATTACAAATAAAGAAGAAATAGATGGCCTAATTAACGAGTATTCTAAAGATTGGAAATTAAATAGGATTGCAAAAGTTGATATGACAATAATGAGAGTGGCAATTGCAGAAATGCTATATAATAACGATATACCAGTAAGTGTTTCTATAAATGAAGCAGTTAATACCTGTAAGGAATACTCGGAAGAAAATTCAAGTAAATTTATAAATGGAGTATTAGGTTCTATATCTAGAAGAAATGGATAAAAATTATATTTTAGGAATTGATACAAGTGCTTATACAACGTCTATAGCAATTGTTTCTGAAGACGGAGATGTTATCCTGAATTCGAGACAAATGCTTGATGTTGATGAGAATCAAATCGGGCTTAGGCAACAATCAGCAGTGTTTAAACATCTGCATAATTTACCTAAGCTTTTCTTAGGCAATGAGAGGTTTGATTATAGCAAGATAAAAAAGGTAGCTGTGAGTTATGCACCAAGAAGGGTCAAAAATTCATATATGCCTGTTTTTACTGTTGGGAAAAATGTTGGCAAAATAGTAGCAGAAATATTGGGTGCTGAATATTTAGAATATTCACATCAAGAAAATCATTTAAGCTGTGCAATAATTGATTTATATCAGAGATACGATTATAAAAAAAATGAAGTATTGGCAATACATATATCTGGAGGCACCTTGGAAATAATGATTTCTAAAAAAGCTGAATTTGGCTTTTATACGAATTTAGTTGGTGGTACAAAAGATATTACATTTGGTCAATTAATAGATAGAATAGGAGTATATTGTGGTTATAAATTTCCATGTGGTCCTGATCTAGAAAAAGCAGTTATGAATGGAAATGTAGATTTTGAAATGGCAGAAAAAATATGCCCAAATATATCTGGTGAAGAAAGAATAAACTTATCTGGAATAGAAAATTTTTATAAAAAATTAATTGATGAAAAAATATATCGTAACGAAATTATATATGCATCTATGTTTATATATATAAGTAAATGTATAGTTAAGATGATTTCTCATGTAGAAAAGAAAAAAATATTCAAACAGATAATTATTTCTGGTGGAGTTAGTGCAAATAATATTATTAGAAATGAATTGAAAGATATCTATATGGCTAAATATGATTTAATATTTCCAAGCAATGAACTTTCAAGCGATAATGCACTAGGTAATGCTTTTTTACCTATAATAGATAGGTGGTATAATGAAAATTAAAACAATTACGGTGACATCGCTAAATAAATATTTAGGGAAGTTGGTTAAGGCAAATGCGATTTTTTCAAAATTATCAGTTGAAGGAGAAGTATCAAACATAAGAATATCTAAAAGTGGATATACTTATTTCACATTAAGTGATGATATATCATCTATAAGCTGTATATATTTTGGAAAAGATTTTGATATGTCAAATGGTGATAAAGTTGTTGTACATGGAAGATTAAATATATATGAAGTAAAAGGTACTTGTCAAATAGTAGTAAATAGCTTTGAAATGATAGGAATTGGAAATGTATTGAATGAGCTGAAAAAGTTAAAGGAAAAATTAAAAGCAGAAGGCGCTTTTGATGATAAAAAAAATATTTCAAAATTCCCTTCGAAAATTGGCATAATAACATCCCATTCGGGTGCTGCATTACAGGATGCATTGCAAACGTTTCGATACAGTGAAGCTAAATTTGAGTTAGATATATATAATTCTTTAGTTCAAGGAAAGGCAGCTATAAAAGATGTAGTAGAAGGTATAAAATTTTTAAATAATATGAATGTTCAACTGATTTTGATTACTAGAGGTGGTGGTAGTTTTGAAGATTTAGATGTATTTAATAGTATTGATATAGCAGAAGCAATATTATTGTCCAAAGTTCCAATTATAACAGGAATAGGACATGAAACAGACATTACTATTGCTGATTATGTTGCAGATAAATCTCTGCATACACCTACTGCAGCAGCCAATTATTTGTGCCAGCGACAAATATTGTTTATTGATGAAATAAATAAATATAGAGATAATTGTGAATATTATCTAGATAATACAATAAAAAACAAAAAATTGATAATTAGTGAAAATTATGAAAAATTAATATTACATAATCCTAGAAAACTATATAATGATAAGCTTCAAGATGTTATCAATATGAGGATTAAATTGGAAAATTCTATGAGAAACAATTTAGATGAAAAGAAAGTATTGTTAGATAAGTATTATAAAAGAATGATATCATATGATTTACATAAAAATTTAAAGAGTGGATTTTCAATTGTTTTAGATGAAAATAAAGAAGAAATTGTGAAAAGTTACGATATGATTGAAGGAAAGAATATCAGAATTTTGATGAATAAATGTGAGGTTATTGCAGAGATAAAAAAAATAAATTTCAGCGATATTTAAGGAGTTTAATATGAAGAAAATTAAAAATATTGATGAAGCTATGCTTCAATTGCAGGCTGCAGTCGAAAAATTAGAGCTAAATAAAAACTCTTCATTAGAAGATATGGTGAAAAACTATGAGGATGGAATGATAGCATATAATTTCTGTGTAGATGAAATTGATAGAATACAAGAAAAGATTAATTTTATAGATAAAAAAGGAAATAATGAGTAGTTTATATTGTAATGATAAGTCATATATGATAAAATTACATGATAGTTTATAATTATACAGAGGTCATATGGAAAATAAAAGATTAGATATATACATTGCTGAAAATAATTTGGCAAATAGTCGTGAAAAGGCTAAAAAATTGATAAAAAGCGGTAATGTATATGTAAATGGTAAAGAAGTAAAAAAATCTAGTTATATCATTAAACAAGATGATGAAATATCATGTAATGTTATTGATGATTTTGTAGGTGTAGGAGCAAAAAAATTAGAGAAGGCTTTGGAAATTTTCCAAGTCGATTTAGACAAGCATATATGCGCAGATATTGGAGCTTCAACAGGTGGGTTTACTGATATTATGTTAAGAAGTGGTGCTTCTAAGGTGTACAGCATTGATGTTGGTCATGATCAATTAGATGAGAAATTGAAAAATAATCACAAAGTAATTAATATGGAAGGTTTAAACTTTAGAAATTATGATGTGAATGAAATTAATGATAAAGTTGATTTTATTTCAGTTGATGTTTCATTTATTTCACTTAAATATATTTTGCCTAATGTTTCAAAATTATTGTCAGATGAGGGAAGTTGTGTTGTTTTAGTTAAACCACAATTTGAAGCTGGAAAAGAAGCGGCAAAAAAGGGTAAGGGAATTATAAAAAGTAAAAAGGTACATAAAAATGTATTGAGAAATGTTATCAGTTATGGACAAAGTAATAATTTATGCGTAATTAGTGGAACATCTTCCCCAATAAAGGGAAAAGATGGAAATATTGAATATTTGTTATATTTCAAGAAGAATGAAGCTGAGTTTGATTGTTTTAATACTGATGAGCTTATAGAAAAAATGATAAGCGATATAGATTTAAAATAAAGGTGGTTAATATGAATAAATTTACAAGACAAGCAAAAATACTTGAAATAATTGCAAATAATGATATTGAAACACAAGATGAACTTACCGAGATTCTTAGCAAAATTAGCATTGAAGTTACTCAAGCTACTATTTCTAGAGATATAAAAGAACTCAGATTGGTTAAAAGTACTGGTAAATCAGGTAAAAATAGATATTCTACTATTAGTCAAAGTCAAGAAGGTATAACTGAAAGATTAAATAAAATATTTGAAAATTCTGTTATTTCTATTGAAGATGCACTAAATATGATAGTTATAAAAACAATACCTGGTGCTGCTCAAATTTGTGCATCTGCTATTGATTATATGGGTTTGGAATATGTTGCTGGGACTATAGCAGGGAATGATACTACATTTGTAGCAATTAAATCTGAAAAAGGAAAAAAATTCTTATTGAATGAGTTTAGAAAATACATACATTAATTTTGAGGTGTAATATGCTTTTAAATTTGACTATTGCAAATATTGCAGTTTTTAAAGACATAACAATTAATTTTGAAAATGGATATAATGTAATTACGGGTGAAACAGGTTCTGGTAAATCTGTTTTAATTGATGCGCTTAAATTATTAATAGGTTATAGAGCTAATAAAAAATTAATCAGAAATGGTTGTAAAAGTGCTTATGTATCTGGGACTTTTGATATTAATAATCAGGAATTATATAAAATTTTGCAGAAACATGATATCAAAGTTTTAGATGATGACTATCTTCTAATATCACGTGAAATATTTGAAAATGGAAAAAGTATAAATAAAATAAATTCTAGAAATGTGACTATATCTTTATTAAATGAAATAAGTCTTTTTTTATTTGATGTATATGATCAATTCGATTCTAGTAAATTATATAAAAAAGATAGACATATTGAATTATTAGATAGTATTTGTGATGAAGGTATTAAGAACTGCAAGCTTGCTTATAGCAAATTATATTATGATTATAAAAAAGCTATTTCAAAGAAAAAAGATTTAGAAAGCAAGCTTGAGTCTAGAGATATTAGATTAGAACAATATAAATTTGAAATTGATGAAATTGTAGATGCAGATTTGAAGGCTGGTGAGGAAGAAGATCTTTTAAGAACGTTAAAGAAACTTTCAAATATAAAAAACATCAAAAGCGATATAGCTACTTCTAGTAACATGTTGAATTCAGATGAAAATTCTGTTCTAAATGATTTAAATGTTATTTTGAGTAAATTAAGTAAGTTAAATCAGTATGATGAGAAAATTGAAACTATATCTGAAAGACTTGATCTAAGTATTCAAGAATTGCAAGATATTTCTATTGAAATTTCTGAATATTTTGATGATTTAGATATAGATAATGAAACTATAGAAATAATAGATGAAAGACTATCTTTAATTAATAGAATAAAAAGAAAATATGGATATTCAATTGAAGATGTTAATTCATATTTAGTGAATGTGCGTAAAGATTTTGATGATTTGTTGCATTTATCATCAAATTTGGATAATCTTTACAAATATATAGATGAAATTAAGAATCAAATGTTAGTATTAACTAATAAGATAAAAAAAATGAGAGCTGAAGCTAAAAGTTATTTAGAAAAGCAATTGCCTATAGAATTAGAAAACCTAAATATGAAAAATATAAATTTTCTAGTTAATATCGACGAGAGAACTGAGTTTAATGAAAATGGGCTTGAGGATATAGAATTTTATATTTCTACAAATGTGGGAGCAAATCTTCAGCAATTAAATAAGGTTGTTTCAGGTGGAGAAGCTTCAAGAATAATGTTAGCTCTGAAGAAAATGAGTAATAGTGAAAATTCCACATCAACTATAATTTTGGATGAAATAGACACTGGTATAAGTGGCAAAACAGCAAGAATGGCTGGTTTGATGATATCTGCACTGTCAAAAAAAGCTCAAATTATATGTATTACTCATTCGCCTCAAATTGCTGCACTTACATATAATCATTATGTGATAGATAAATCATTTGAAGAGAATGAAACATTTGCTAGAATATATAAATTAGATGAAGAGGCTAGATTGAATGAAGTAGCTAGATTACTTAGTGGAATAGATATTACGGAAAATTCAATAAATAATGCAATGCAATTAATTTCTGAATCAATATCTTAAGGAGGATTTATGGAAGAAAATATGAATAAAAATAAATTAGTAGAAGAGTTTACTGTAAATAGCGAGAAAATTTACGATGGAAGAGTTATAAATTTGAGGGTTGATACAGTTGAGTTACCTAATAGAAAATATGCTAAGAGAGAAATTGTTGAACATAAAGGTGCTGTAGCAATTTTGGCATTAGAAGAAAATAAAATGATTTTAATAAAACAATATAGAAAAGCTGCAGAAGATTTTTTGATAGAAGTACCTGCAGGTAAAATTGAACATGGAGAAGATCCAATAAATTGTGCTAGTAGAGAATTGTTAGAAGAAACAGGGTATATTCCAAAAAAATTAGAACAATTATGTGAGTTTTATACTACTCCAGGATTTAGCAATGAGAAAATTTATTTGTTTTTAGCATCTGATTTAACTTTTTCAGAACAAGATTTAGACGAAGACGAGTTTATAATTGTTGAAAAAGTAGATATAATGGAGGCTTTACAGATGATAGAAAGAAGTGAGATTGTTGATGCTAAAACTATAATTGCTGTACAATATGCGAAAACACTTATGGATAAATAGTAGTTATGGATTATATAGAAAAATTTACTGAGTATTTGATAGATATAAATTTATCTGGCTCTAGTATTGAAAATTATAGAAGAGATCTTCGAAATTTTAAGAAATATTTGTTAGATGAATATGATAAATCTTTATGTGAAGCTAAAAAATCACATGTTCTGACATATTTTATTGCATTACAGAAGAACAACTATAAACAAGCTACAATAAATAGATATATTAGCTCGATTAAAAAGTTTTATAATTTTTTAGAACAAGATAAAATTTTGAAGTATAATCCAACAAGAAATTTAACTACTAACAAAATAATGCATAAACCTATAGAAATTTTAGATAGAAATACTATAGAAAAATTTTTCAATATGGTGTATAATCAGAAGGGAAATTTTATGATTTGTAGAGATATTGCGTTATTAGAATTAATGTATTCTACGGGTATTAGATTAAGTGAATTAATAGAGATGAAAAAAGAGGATATTTCTTTTTCATCAGAATTGATTATGATTAATGGCAGTAATCCTAGAGCTGTTCCAATGTCCGATAGTACAAAAAAAGCGTTAAAACAATATTTCGACAATTTTTTATGTGAATTTTCTGATATAGAGTATGTATTTTTGGGTAACAAATATAAGAAAATAACAAGGCAAGGCGTTTGGAATATTTTCAAGAGATATAAAGTGAACTATGAGAAAACTTATGGTTTAGATATTAACTTTACACCTAAAACGCTGACAAATTCTTTTATAGTTCATATTATAGAGAATGGTGCAGATAGTATTAGTGTTCAAAAAATATTGGGAAGAAAAAATCCTATATCAATGAAAAATTATTCAAGCGAAATTGATAAAAATGTGCTAAAAATATATAGTAGCACAAATCCAAGAAGAAAAGGAGTTATAAAAAATGATTAATAGAGTTATTTTAATAGTATTAGATAGTGTGGGTGTAGGAGAATTACCAGATGCACATTTGTTTGGAGATGAAGGTAGTAATACTGTAGGAAATATATATAGAGATATAAATGGATTCGAATTACCTAATATGGAAAAATTAGGATTATTAGATATTGAAAGTTTAAAACAATATAAAAAAAATGATATTGACATATTAGGTTCATACGGTAGATCTATGGAGAAATCTATGGGAAAAGATACTACAACTGGTCATTGGGAAATGAGTGGTATTGTACTTCCTAAAGCTTTTCCAACATTTCCTGATGGATTTCCAGCTGAAATTATAGAAGAATTTGAGAAAAGAACGGGAAGAAAAGTTATAGGTAATTGTGTAGCTTCTGGAACAGATATAATAAAAAAATTAGGACAAGAACATATAGAGGATGGTTCGTTAATAGTATATACTTCAGCAGATAGTGTTTTTCAAATTGCTGCTAATGAAGAAATTGTGCCGTTAGATGAATTATACAGAGATTGCGAAATAGCTAGAGAAATTTTAACTGGAGAATATGCAGTTGGAAGAGTTATAGCCAGACCATTTATTACTGATAATGGTGAATTTGTCAGAACAAAAAACAGAAAAGATTTTTCTTTATTGCCTATAAAAGATACTATGTTAGATTATTTAGATAGACAAGGAAAAACTACTTTTGCAATAGGAAAAATTGAAGATATTTTTGCACAAAAAGGTATAAATAGAAAAGATCATACTACTAATAACAGTGATGGTATAGAAGTTACAATAGCTGCTATAAAAGAAGACTTTGAAGGAATTATTTTCACAAATTTAGTTGACTTTGATATGATGTACGGACATAGAAATAATGTTGAAGGATATGCTGAAGCATTGAAATATTTTGATGGAAAACTTCCAGAAATTATGAATACTATGAAAAAAGATGATTTATTAATAATTACTGCTGATCATGGATGTGACCCTACTACACCTAGTACTGATCACTCAAGAGAGTACATACCAGTACTTATGTATGGTGATGCTGTAAAATCAAATAATCATTTGGAGACGTTTGATACATATGCAAATATTGGAAAGACTATTTTAGATATTTTCAATATTGATAATGATTTAGATGGTAAAAGTATAAAAGATAAAATATTAAAATAGAGGATGTATTGTTATGAGAATGTATGACATAATTAATTCGAAAAAACACGGAGATAAATTAACAGAAGAGCAAATAAAGTATTTTATAGAAGGCTATGTTAAAGGTGATATACCTGATTATCAAGTATCAGCATTATTAATGGCTATCTGTTTTAATAATTTAGATATAGATGAATCTGTTTGGTTAACTAAAGCCATGATAGATTCAGGAGATGTTATAAATCTAGAGCATATAAAAGGAATTACAATAGATAAACATTCTACTGGTGGTGTAGGTGATAAAACTTCATTATCTTTATTGCCTTTACTTGCGAGTTTTGATTTAGTAGGTAGTAAAATGTCTGGAAGAGGTTTAGGACATACTGGAGGCACTTTAGATAAATTAGAATCTATAGAAGGTTTTAATATATATTTATCTTCTGAGGATGCTGAAAGAATAGTTGAAGAAAATAATTTCATAATTTGTGGTCAAACTGCAAATTTAGTTCCAGCTGATAAAAAATTATACGCACTTAGAGATGTAACTGCAACTGTTGATAATATAGGATTAATATCGTCAAGTATTATGTCTAAAAAAATCGCATCAGGAGCAAAAAATATTATTCTTGATGTAAAAGTTGGTTCAGGCGCATTTATGAAAGATTTGGATAGTGCTATTAAATTATCTGAAACAATGGTGAATATAGGCCATAATTTTGGTAGAAATGTTATGACAGTAATTACAAATATGGATCAACCTTTAGGAAAAGCAGTAGGTAATTCTCTTGAAGTTATTGAAGCAGTAGAAACACTAAAAGGTAATGGACCAGAAGATTTTAATCATCTAGTGATGTTTTTATGTGCAAATTTTCTAGTTTTAACAGAAAAAGCTAAAACTCTAGAAGAAGCTGAGAAGATGGCTATGGAGCATATATCAAATGGTAGTGCTTTAGATTATTTCAGAAAATTTGTTGAATTACAAGATGGTGATGCTAGAGTAGTTGATGATTATAATAGATTTAAAACTGCAAGTATTGTTAAGCCTGTTATATCTAACCGAGAAGGATATGTAGAGAAAATTATAGCAGAAGAAATAGGACTAGCATCATTAGCATTAGGTGCTGGAAGAGAAAAAAAAGAAGATGAAATAGATTATTCAGCAGGAATTATGATAGCTAAAAAAGTAGGCGATTACATAAATATAGGAGATACAATAGCTACTATATATGTTAATAGTGAGACTAATATAGAAACTGTATCTGAGAAAATCAAAAAAGCTTATTATATAGGTGATGATAAGGTAACTGAAAACAAACTCATCTATGGTACAGTAGATATAAATGGTTTTAAAAAATATATGTAAGAGGGCTTATGAAATATTCTGTTAAATTAGAAACATTTGAAGGACCATTCGATTTATTATATTATTTGATAGAACAAGCGGAGATAGATATATATGATATACCTATCTCTGATATAACTGATCAATATTTAGATTATATAGCTGAGATGAAAACTCGTGATTTAAATGTAACTAGTGAATTTATTTTAATGGCAGCTACGCTTATTGAAATAAAATCAAAATTGTTATTGCCTAGTAAGGTTAAAGAAGAAGATCCTAGATTGATGCTAGTTGATCAATTGCTAGAATACAAGAGATGCAAGGAAGCTTCTGAAAAATTAAAAATCTATGAGGAAAATGCAAAACTTCTTATGTCTAAAAGAAAAGAAGAGTTTATTTTTGAGGAAATAAATAAAAATCAGCAGTTAAGTATTTCAGATATTGATATAGCAGAGCTATATAATACTTTTTTAAAGTTGATGAAAAAAGAAGATTTTGAAGATGAAATAGAAATAAAACGAGAAAAATTTGTATATAGAGAATCATTTAAAGTAACTGATTGTGTTGATGATATACTTAAAAGGTTAGAAAGTAGAGAAACATTATCTATTTATAGTTTATTTAAGGAACATAAAGATATATCTAATTTCAAAGAATATGTAGTTACAGTTTTTTTAGCATTGTTAGAGTTATCTAAGAAAAAGGATCTTGCGGTTAAACAAGATAGAAGCTTTGGTGATATAGAAATATATAAATTGGAGAGTTTGAATGAATAAGAATAAAGTAAAAAGTATTATAGAGAGTTTGCTTTTTATGTGGGGAGAACCACTGAGTGTAAACGAAATAAAAAAAGTGATTGAAATTGAGAAATCTGAGTTGCTTGAAATTATAATAGAATTGCAAAATGACTATCAGGAAGATAGTACTAGAGGTATTGAATTGAAGCAATTTGGAAATACTTATCAATTTGTTACTAAGAAGACTAATTATGAGTATGTATCTAAATTATTTGACAATGCACCTATAGAGAAAAATCTTTCTAATGCTGCTATAGAAACATTATCTATAATTGCTTATAAGCAACCTGTTACAAGAATAGAAATAGAAGCTATTAGAGGCGTTAAATCGTCTAGTATAATAAAAGGTCTATTAGATAAAGATTTAGTAAAAGAAGTAGGGCGTTTAGATAAAATTGGAAGACCCCATCTTTATGGAACAACAAATTTATTTTTGAAACATTTTGATTTAAAAACATTGCAAGATTTGCCAGAAATTGAGAAAGACAATTGATTGACAATTGTCTTTTTTTTACTCTAAAATGTACTCAAGTACTAGATTTGTATTAAGCTAAAAGGATAAAAATTATTAAAAACTTTATTTAATTAGGAAATAATCATGATTAGTATTATATTGTATTTTTTTTAACAAACTACAAGAAAATACTTGAAAAAAATAAAACTATCCCTTATACTTTCTGTAGGGAGAACAAATATTATTAAGGAGATTGCTATGTGTAGAGATGAATATAAGCTGATTGTTGTTGATGTGTTAAAAAAACATGACAATGATGTATCTAAACTTAAGGAAATAATTAGTGGTATAAATGAGAAAATTGGTAGTTTACCAGATGAAGCGTTAGTATATGCAGCTACATTATTAAAAATAAAGCAGAGAGCTATTTTTGAAATTGCTAATGCTAATAAATCGTATACGGTTGATTCTAGAGGTGCGAATTGTATATATGTTTGTGATGGACGTGTATGTCGTGCAAGAAAATCAACTGAAATTGTAGAGGCTTTGAGAGAAGCTGTAGGTCTTAAAACTGGACAAGTAACTACAGATGATAAAAAATTCACAGTTGAAACAGTAGATTGTTTAGGAGATTGTGGTAATGGCCCAGTAATAAAGATAAATAATAAAAATTTTACCAAAATGAATGTAGCCAAGGCTATAGCTTTAGTAAATGCGATGAAAAAAGGAACTAAAATTGGCTTGAATGAGCCAGTGAAGAAAACTGACAAAAATGAATTTAAGGTTTCAGGTTGTGTAAAAAAAGAGGGATACTGTAAAGTTCCTATGCAAACTACATTTAGACAAATAATTGATGAATATGCAGGTGGTATGATAAATGGTCACGAAGTTAAAGCGATATTTGTTGGTGATACTAAAACAGGATGCTATTTTTATGGGAGAGAAGCATTAGATGAAGAAATAGATTTAACAAAAAATACTGAGTTAGTAAGATACTTATCTAAAAAAGGTATGAAAGTATATGATGATTCTACTTGTATGGTTGAAAAAACATTGCGATGGATGGAAGAAACAATGAAAACAAGTTGTGGAAGATGTATACCATGTACAGAGGGTACTAAAAACTTAGTTTTATCATTAAGAAGAATTATAGATGGAGACGGAAATAGTGATGATTATGATGAATTAGAGATATTTTCAGATACCATTAAAAGCACGTCTATGTGCGGTATAGGTAAAATGGCAGCAAATCCAGTAATTAGTTTATTGAAATATTTTTCTACAGAATTGAATGAACATATTGACGAGAAAAAATGTTCTACATTTTCATGTAAAAAATTATTTGAAGTAGCTATAGATAAAGAGCTCTGTAAGGGATGTTCTAAATGTTCTAGAATATGTCCTGTTGAAGCAATTAGTGGTAAGATAACAGAACCATTTTCTATAGATAGTTCAAAATGTATTAGATGTAAAGCTTGTGTTTCTGCATGTAATTTTGATGCAATTAAATTAATTTAGGAGGGGAAAATGGCAGGTACGATGATTATAGATGGCAAAAAAGTGCCATTTACAGATGAAAAAAATATATTAACTCTAATTAGACAAAATGGAATAGATTTACCTACATTTTGTTATCACTCGGAATTATCAGTTCACGGTTCATGTAGAATGTGTTCATGTGAAACGTCGGATGGTAGGATTTTGGCTACATGTCAAGCTAAACCAAAAGATGGCTTAGAGATATATACAAATAGTGGAAGAATTAGAAAATACAGAAAAACAATATTAGAAATGATACTAGCTACTCATGATAAAGATTGTACATCTTGTGAAGTTACTGGTGTATGTAAATTACAAGAATTAGCTAGACGTTATGGTATTAAAAAAACTGCTCATTCTAGGAAAATAGAGTTGAAGCCGATAGATTATTCAAGTCCTTCTTTAGTTAGAAATCCTAATAAATGTATAAAATGTGGTGACTGTGTAATCATGTGTGATGAAGTTCAAGGGATAGGCGCTTTAAAATTTACTAAAGTAGATGGTGAAGTTAATTACGAACCTGTCCTAAGTGATAGATTAGCTGATACTAATTGTGTAGCTTGTGGTCAGTGTAGAGTTGTATGTCCAACAGGAGCTATTACAATTAAGAATGAAACTAATAAAGTTTGGGATGCAATTTTCGATAAGGATAAAAAAGTATGTGCACAAATAGCACCGGCAGTTAGAGTAGCATTAGGCGAAGAATTTGGATATGATCCTGGAGAAGCTACGTTAGGTAAAATTGTAACAGCTATGAAACTACTAGGATTTAATGAAGTATATGATACTTCTTTAGCGGCAGATTTAACAGTTATGGAAGAAAGCAAAGAATTTATCAATAGAATACAAAATGATGGTAAACTTCCTTTATTTACTAGTTGTTGCCCAGCGTGGGTTAAATTCGTTGAAAACTCTCATTCTGATTTAATTGATAATGTATCAACATGTAAATCGCCTCAACAAATGTTTGGAACGATAATAAAGAAGTATGCTAAAGAAGTTGATGCTGATGAGAGAGATGTATATATGGTTTCGGTAATGCCGTGCACTGCAAAGAAGATGGAAGCTGGAAGAAGTGAATTTATACATGATGAAGATCCTGAAGTTGATGTGGTAATAACTACAGAAGAATTGATTATGATGATTAAAGAAATGGGTATTAAATTTAGAGAATTAGAAGAATCATCTTTAGATATGCCTTTTGGAATGGCGTCAGGAGCAGGTGTAATATTTGGTTCATCTGGTGGTGTTGCAGAGGCTGTTTTACGTAAAGTTATTGCTGATAATAAGATTGTAGTAGATAGAGATGTTTTGTTTAATCAAGTAAGAGGATTGCAGAGTGTGAAAGAAGCTTCAGTTATGTTAGGTGATAGAGAAATTAAAATTGCCGTAGTTCAAGGTTTGAAAAATGCTGATAATTTGGTGAAGCAAATTAAAGAAGGCGAAAAATCATATGATTTAGTAGAAGTTATGGCATGTATTGGTGGATGTATATCAGGTGGCGGACAACCACAGCCTATAGGTAGACCAACAAGAGAAGTTAGACAAATGAGAGCTAAAGGTTTATATAAAATTGATCATATAAAACAGATAAAAAAATCTGATGATAACCCAATAGTTCAAAATTTATATAACACATTATTAAAAGATGATGAACATTGTTTACACTGGAAATAGATAGAAAAAAGCCTTCATTAAAATGAAGGCTTTTTATTATTTGTTTTTTAAATTGTTAAAATTAATATTTTCTTTTTCAATAATATTTTCAGATAATTTCTGAGAATACAGTTTGTTTGCAAATGCAATTATACTAGTTCTAAGTACGATAGTTTTGTCGCTAACTTTTCTTGCAGAATCTAGTGGAAGTGGCAAATCATTAAAAGTGGTTTTTAAGATGCCTTCTAATTCTATACAAAAATAATTATATGCTTCTTCTAATGTATAAGAATTGACTTGAATTAGCATTAATTTTTTAAGTTCATTTATTGTATAAACTTGTTTGAATATGCTAATGAATATTAGATAAGCAACGTGCTCTCTAGAATATCTTTTTTTATGTGTAGGTCTAATGATATTTGCTTTCACGTAATTATTTACCATAGATGTAGTTAGAATTTTTTCATTTCTATCAATTATAATAGGTTGAACTACATTATCTATATACGAAAGTAGTTGATCCATATATAAATCTATATCAGGTATTTCATTGTATTTAGGAAGTTTAAAATTATTTAAATCTTCAATTAATTGTTCCATATGAGCCTCCATAAATTATACTTGTAATAGTTGTTTCTTTATTATATAATATAAGATGAAGTTTGTCAAGATTATAAAAAGCACTTGACATTATATAAAAAATGATATAACATGGTATTAGATACCACATATAACAATAGGAGTGATCATATGAAATGGAATATAGTATTTGATAGTACAGTAGATATATTTGAAGGTTTTGATGAATATATAGATAATAATAATGAAATTAGATTTGAAACAATACCTTTGAAATTAATAGTTGGAGAGAAACAATTCGTTGATGATGGCAGCATAGATATAGATGAATTACTTAAAAGCATGAAGGCAGAAAAAAAAGCTAGTCATAGTTCTTGTCCGTCTCCAGAAGCTTTTGCTAATTCTTTTAGACAATCAGAATACAATCTTTGTTTTACTATGTCCAGTGCTATTAGTGGAACCTACCAAAGTGCTTTGATAGCTAAGCAAATGGTAGAAGAAGAAAATCCTAATGCAAAAATTCTTTTAATAGATACTAAAGCTACATCAGGTGTATTATTGCTTATGGGAAAAAAAGCAGCCCAGCTGATTAAAAAAGGATTAGAGTTTGATAAAATATGTGTTGAATTAGAAAAACATGTTAAATCACTAGAATTAACTTTTAGTTTAGCTGATTTTGATACATTTATAAAAACTGGTAGAGTAAAACCGTTTGTTGGAGCAATAGCTTCAAAAATAGGAATTAGAGCTATAGCTATAAAGACTGCAGAAGGAAAAATAGACGTTGCTGAAAAAGCTCGAGGAGAGCAAAGAAATATTCAGAAAATTCTTTCAATTATGGAAAAAACAAAAGATTTAACTAATTCTACAGTTGTAATTTCTCATTGTAAAAATGCTGTTGCTGCAGTTAAAATTCAAGAAAAGCTCATAGAAAATGGAGTAAAAGAAGTATTAATATGTGCTTGTAAAGGAGTTTCAAGCTTTTATGCTCAAGAAAAAGGCATAATTATTTCATATTAAATATTTTAATTATATAGAATATATTATTGAAGATAGACCTCACAAATGTTATAATATTAGCATTGTGAGGTATTTTTATGAAAGAAACAGATTTATATATGCCAGTCAAAGAGTTATTTGAGTTAGAAGGATATAAAGTAAATGCTGAAGTGTTGAATTGTGATATGACTTGTTTGTTATATGCAGATGATGGCGAAGTTTTTGTTACGGTGGTAGAATTAAAAAAACAATTTTCAGTTGAATTGATTGCTCAAGCAAATGAACGTCAATCTAGAGCATCTTTTGTATTTATGGCGATACCTAAACCAAAGAACTTTACTACTAAGGGTAAATGGAACAGTATAATATCATTACTTAAAAGATTAGGATTAGGCTTGATTTTTGTCGATATAGAAAAAAACATTGCTGATATTATAGTTGAATCTAATGATAAGAATGATAAAAGAAAGAATACTAAGAAAAAAGCTGCTTTGATTAGAGAAGCATCTAATAGAGTTAATGATACAAATATTGGAGGAAGTAATAGAAGAGAAATTGTTACTTTTTATAAGGAACAATGTATTTATATAGCTTGTTGTTTAGAAAAATATGGAGTATTAACAACAGCTGAACTGAGAATTTTAGGTTCAGATGATAAAAAAACTTCATCTATATGCAATCAAAATTATTATAAATGGTTTATAAAAAAAGAAAGAGCTACCTATGAAATATCCGATATTGCTTTAAATGATTTGAAAAAATATAAGAAACTAACAGAAAATTTCTATAGTAAAATAGAAGATAAGAAAAATAATATAGATATAGAGAAGCGCATTAGAAATGTTGACTTTTCAAAATTTAATATAAATAATTGAAAAAGGATGATTAATATGAGATATAAATGTTTAGCATTAGATTATGATGATACAGTTGTCAGAAGTACGGAAGAACTACATTTTCCATCATTTAAAAAAGTTATGAAGATATTAAGACCAGATAAGGAATTTACATTAGAGGAATTTTTTCTCATGTCTTTTGATCCAGGATTTTTACCTTATGTTAGAGAAGTCCTAAAATTAACTGATGAAGAGTTGGAATATGAGCAATGTGAATGGATAAAAGATGCTGCTAAAACTATACCTGAATTTTATGAAGGTATGAATGATATTTTAACAAAGTTTCAAAGTAATGGAGGAATTGTCACAGTAGTATCTCATTCAATGTCTCATAGCATTGAAAACAATTTTAATAGCAATACTACTGTTAAGCTAGATGATGTCTATGGATGGGATTTAGGGGAAGGTAAGAGAAAACCTGATGTTTATCCTCTGAAAGAAATAATGAGAAAATTCAATCTTAAACCTGATGAGATTTTGATGGTAGATGATTTGAAACCTGGTTATGATATGGCAAAAAAATGTGATGTAGATTTTGCGTGTGCAGGATGGTCTCATGTAGTACCTAAAATAGTTGATTTTATGAAAAATAATTCGGATTATTATTTGACGAGTGTAGATCAATTTAGAGAGTTGGTATTATAATGAAAAATATACTTATAAGCGAGTGCTTGCTAGGTATCAATTGTAAATATAACGGTGGAAATAATCATAGAGATTTTGTAGAAGAATTGAGTGAAAAATATAATCTGATTCCATTTTGTTCAGAAATATTGGGTGGTTTGCCTACTCCAAGGGTTGCGTCAGAAAGATGTGGAAATAAAGTTATAAATAAAGAAGGTATAGATGTAACTGAAAATTTTATTAGAGGAGCTGATGAAACATTAAAATTAGCTGAAATCTTTAAATGTGAAATGGCTATAGTGAAAAGTAAAAGTCCTTCATGTGGATACGGTGAAGTATATGATGGAAGTTTTTCAAAAAATCTTATTAGTGGCAATGGATATACGGTGGATTTACTAATTGAAAATGGTGTTCAAATATACACAGAAAATGATTTAGACAAAATATTAGAATTATAGACAGAAGAGGTGAACAATGAAAAAAGGACAAAAGAAATCTAAGGCAGCGGTAAATATAATTGCAGTACTAGCAATAGCAATAATTACATTTTTAAAAGTTCCATTAGGAGAGTTAAATGATAATAATGCTAATGGAGGATTTGATGAAAGTACAGTGATTGGAGAATCTGATTTAGTGGTAAGGTTTATAGATGTAGGACAAGCGGATTCAACATTAATATCATATGGAGATAATGATATATTAATAGATGCAGGTAATAATGATGATTTTCCTTTAATAGAAGAAGAGTTAAAGAAAATAGATGATTTAGAATATATTATTTTAACCCATCCTCATGAAGATCATATTGGAGGAGCGGATAAAGTTATAGAATCTAAATGGGTGAATTCAGATACTAAAATAATTATGCCTAAGAAGACACATACTACAAAAACTTTCAAAGATGTAGTTAAAGCAATTAAAAATAAATCATTAACGATTACAGAAGCTGTAGTAGGAGATACTTATAGTTTAGGAGAAGCTGAGTTTATTATTTTATCACCTAAAAATGGCAAAAATTATGGAAATAATTTGAATAATTGGTCTGTTGGAATGCGTTTAAAATATGGTAATACGAGTTTTTTAGTTTGTGGAGATGCAGAAAAGGAATCTGAAACAGACATGTTAGAAAATGGTATAGCTTTGAATTCGGATGTGTATCAAGTTAATCATCACGGCAGCAGAACATCTAATACAGATGCATTTTTAGATGCTGTTAATCCGAAGTTTGCAGTGTTTTCATGTGGAAAAGATAACGATTATGGACATCCTCATGCAGAAATAATAGAAGCTATGAAAGACAGAAATATTAAGTGTTATAGAACAGATGAAAACGGAACAGTAGTTATGATTTCTGATGGCGAAAATATAAGAGTTCAGTAAAGGAGTGTTATGAGTTATTATGTTGTGGATCGAGTGAGTAAGTATTTTGTTTATGTTGAAAATGAAGATGGTAATATGATTAAGTTAGATATAAATGAGTTTGATTATAAGCCATCGGATGGAGATGCAATATATAAAAACACGAACAATAAGTATGTATTTGATAAAATTAAGACAAGAGAATTAAATGAAACTATAAAAGAGGAATTTGAGAATTTATTTACTTAACATAAAAAAAATTATGTTAAGTGGTAATTTTATTATTTTTAACTAAAAATTAATATTTCTTTAGGATTTCTATGATATACTAGGTTCATGGTAAAAAAAAGAGATTAATTTGTTTATTATGAAAAGGAGTATATATTGAGAATAGGTAAAGCTAAAAAATTAACTATTTCGGAACTAGATAAGTTGTTTTATGAGATTGCAGTTCCAATTTTGACTTCAGAGAAGATGCAAGAGACTAAGTATTTTCATCAGCATAGAGGAACATCAGTTTATTATCATAGTTTATCAGTAGCGTATTTTAGTTTGGTATGGGCTAATAAATTAAGAGTGAAATGTGATTATAAATCATTAATTAGAGCTGCATTATTGCATGATTACTATTTATATGATTGGAGAGAAAAAGATAAATCACATTCTTGGCATGGATTTAGACATCCATTTATAGCAGCAAAAAAGGCAAACGAAGATTTTGGTTTGAATGATTTAGAAGTTGAAATAATTCAAAGACACATGTTTCCACTTACACCTATTCCACCAAAACATATAGAAGCTTTTTTGGTTAGTATGGCGGATAAAGTGTTAGCTATTAGAGAAATGACAGAATTAAATATAAAGAAATTAGATCAACTAAAAAATACTTTGAACTATACTTATGGAATTCAATTTGTATATTAGAAATTTCAACGAAAAGCCTAAGTGCTTTTCGTTTTTTTTTTGTTTAAACCATATTTGAAG
>Ga0193962_1000392_pt1 | contig 20219 bp, 15 predicted proteins | sample FB_5_MG_FD_140335 | JGI IMG/M metagenome (GOLD analysis project Ga0193962, IMG submission 140335) | Microbial mat bacterial communities from the Broadkill River, Lewes, Delaware, United States - FB_5_MG | ecosystem: Environmental > Aquatic > Freshwater > River > Microbial mats | place: USA... | reverse complement strand
GATGTACGAATCATTTTTAAGCTCCTTGTAGTGGTTGGTAATTTATATTGTTAAATGGAATTTGGTATTTCCTATGAGATCTACCCATATCTTTTTCCATCGCATTGAGTTCTTTGTCTGTTGGTTCTTTTGAGAAAAAGTCTAACCATTCTTGAAATGATAGATTTTGTTCAAACTCTTTTTGTTTCTCCTGTTGTGAGTATTGATTTATCTCCATGGGAAACCATCTCTTCTATTTCTACAGATACATCTATAAAATAGTCCTACAATAATTAAAGTAGGAATTGTGTAACATTTTGGTTCTTTTTCAAAATTCATCATTGGAATTTCCTCTCTTTTTTTGATAGTTTTTAAAACGCTGAATGATATTGATGTCTGATTCAGTGCTTTACTATTTTTATGATATATGAGTGTAAAATAATGTATTTAATTATTTATATAAAATATTCGATAATATAAGTAAAAATTCCAAAACGACACCACCTGTCAAACCCCTATGTCATACTTCTTAAAATAAAACGAAACAGGAGAAGATATGGTACCGTTAATTTTAGGTGGAGTAGCACTTGCAGCTACAGGGTTTGGTATAGCGAAGTTGTTTGAGGAGAAATGTCACTATGTACTAAGTGATGATTTAGTTTATGAGGATATTGAAGAGATTGAAGATGAGTTTATTGATGGTGTGGGTTATCCTACAAGAGAATTTTTTGTAGATCTTAGTGATGATGAGTCGGATATATCACCAAAAGATAAAAGCATAGGGGAATATGACCTAGCAAAGATAGAACTTTATAATACCTCTTTCAAAGATCTAACTACTGCTCTAAATGAGATAGATAATCTTCCAGAAGAAGTTGATACTGTTGTACATATGAAACTTGCTCAAACTATCTATCCATTTAAGGATATAAGCGAAGAGCTACTAAGTGACTTTGATAAACACAAAGAGATATTAAAAAATACAAAGCTATTTGTAGATAGTAAGTCGGATGAACTCGATGAAATCATCACAAATAATAATAATTTTGAAGAGTACAAAGATGAAGATAAAAAGCTTATTCAAACACTTATAACTATTTTCAAGCTTACAGATAGTGTTATTTTTACTAGAATTACTAGTGATCATCTATCGATAACAAGAGAGATAAAAAGAACTTTTAAAAAAGTAGAGAAATTAATCCAAGATAAAGCAGAGCTATAATAGAAAAAAACAATGAAAAGTCATATTGAAGTGACAGTTCAAGTTGTGATAAACCTTTGGCTTTTCTATGTTTGACAACATTCTTGCCAATTATTATGTAAAGTTCTTTAGGGGAAATGTTATGCATGAATATACAACCTACTATAAGTGATAATTTGATTGTAAGTGCAGCTAGTGTAGAATTTTGTATCAAACTCCTATTATACAGTGTATTATAAGAGATAATGATAATAATTAATAGGAGAAAGAATATGGGATGGGGTAAGGTATTAGGATTAGCAGCCTTAGGTGTAGGAGCAGTTGCAGCAGCACCATTTACTGGTGGAGGTTCACTTTTAGGAGCAGCAACTATTGCGGGATCTCTTGGAACAACAGCTGCGGTAGCAGGAGCAGTTGGTGCAGGAACAGCAGGTGCATTGGCAGGAAAAGCTTTATCTGATAGAGAAGATGATGAAAGAAGAGATTTAGAAAGTAAAGTATCAGAATTTAATCAAAAAGCACAAAAATCTGAAGAGGCACTGAAAAAACATGAAAAACATACTAATTTGATTTTAGTATTATCTGCGCTTGGTTGCTCTATGGCTAATGCTGATGGTGAAATTTCACCTGAAGAAATTATTGAGTTAAATGAATTTGTAGGAGGATTATCTTCTCAAGGTTATCCTGAACATGTTGTAGAACAAATCAAAGATATGATTTCAAATCCTCCTACATTTAATGAAGCAATCAAACATTTATCAAAAATAGATTCAATTGAGTATCCAGACTTAAGAAATTTTCTTGTTATGATTATGGAGTCTGATGATCGCGTACATAAAAAAGAGGAAGCATTTTTGAAAGCATTTGATATTAAAGTTAAACAATTAGCATAATAAAAAGATTGAGAGAGTTTAAGTCTCTCTTGATTTTTAATAAAAATTTAAAATAAATTTTTATTAAAAATCAAAAAAGGAATTTACATGGAAACAGATAGTTTAGAACGAATGAAAAAAAGAAAAAGATTGAAAAACTCTATAACTACATTGAATCATGATATTAAAGATGGTGAAGTGAATGAATTTTTAGATTCACATTGTGACAATGATAAAGTTGATAGCGTATATAAAAAAACTGAAGAGTTTTATGATGTAAATGTATCTGAAAATGAAGCAGAAGAGTTTTTAATAAAATTTAAAAAAGACTTTAATCAAGCAAGATTTGATCAGCTGGTAAGTGACTGTAAAAAGGATGTTATCAATTCAATTGTAACTCCATTTGGTATAGGTCATATTGTTGCTGCTTATGATAAAACTGGTGGAAATGTAACTACAAATCACAACTTTCAAAAAGGTGTAGTGACAACTGATGGAGATCAACAAAGATACGATGAATGGCAAAGCTCATTAAACAATAATGTAGATAGAACAGTCCATGATGAAGTAAAAGATAAATGGAAAAAAGACACCTATCAATCTATGCAAAATGGCGAAGAAGTTACTGATGGATACACAGGTAAAACACTTGGAGCTAAAAATGGTACTCGCATTGATAAAGATGTATCTATTCATGGAGAACACATAACTTCTGTTTCTGAGATTGAAAAAGACTCAAAAAATCATTTATTTGCTGATGGAGCAACTACTAGTGAAAGACTTCAGGATAGAGCTAATTTATCAGGAGATGAGAAAAATTTAACTTTGATTGAAGGTGGAATGAATAGTTCTAAAAATGATGCTGACTTAAAAGAATGGGCAAACTCAAAGGTATCAAAGAAGCATGCAGAAGAAACAGGCAACCCTGATATGACTAATGCTGAATATTATGAGCTGGATGAAAAAAGGATTCAAGAACAGTATGATAAGTCTAAAAAACATATTAGAAACACCCAACTTCTAAAACAAGGAATAAAACAAGGAAGAGAAATTGCTTCTACTGGAGCAGCAGAAGGTGCTAAGATGGGTATGCAACAAGCATTAGGTCTTGTTATTACAGAATTTTTCACAGCTGTTTTTGATGAGATTATAGATATTTATAAAAATGGATATTCAACTGATTTTGAAGATGATAGATTTTTTAGTGTTTTAAAAGAGAGATTAAAAAGAATAGCAACAAGAATTAAAGATAAGTGGAAAGATGCTGCAATGGCATTTAAAGATGGATTTATTTCAGGATTTATTTCAAATTTAGTTACAGCTGTCATTAATACATTTGTAACTACTGGTAAAAGAGTGATTAGAATTATAAGAGAAGGTATCTTTTCACTTTATAAAGCGGCTAAAGTTTTAATATTTCCACCTGAAAATATGACTTATGAAGAAGCTTTACATGAAGCAAAAAAGCTACTAGCTACTGGATTAATTGTTAGTTTGGGTGTAATTATAGAGCAATATATTGACACATTAATTAAAGGTACAGCCATTTTAGAGCCATTTTCAGATATTTTAACTACTGTATTTGTTGGAGCTATTACAGGACTTGCTATTACGATGACAGTTTATCATATTGATAGAAAGAAAAATGATAAAGATGCAGTCAAATTACTAGTTAAACAGACTGATGAAAGTTTTGAAAATATTGACTCAATGCTTAATTCAGTTCGAACAATAAAAGATAAAAAAAATTCAAATTTAATAGCTCAACCTTTGCATTTAAAATCTTAATATGCTTCAAGAGTTCTACAAATCCCTAGAAAAACCACATACTACTAAGTATGGTGGTTTAGTACAAAATTTTATTTTATTAAATGTACTTGTCAATATTTTTGTATCATTTAGCAACTATGTATTTGAATTTTCATCTGGTATTCAAAATTTATTTTTAACTATTGAGTATATTACTGTTTTTGTATTTGTCTCTGAACTTATACTAAGATATGCCACTATTGGATTTGACAAAAGATATAGAGGGCTTAGAGGTAAAGTATCTTACACTTTTACCCCATTTATTATTATAGATATTTTAACGCTGATACCTTATCTATTTATCAATGTTGATACAGGAATTTTACTTGCAAGAATTGTAAGGTTTTTACGATTTATTAGAGTTTTAAGACTTTTGAGGCTCAAAGATACTATTAGAAAATTTTTTAGCATAAGCTTTTTTGCATCTTCATCTATATTTTATCAGTTTGTAGTACTTTTTATTTTAAGTGTATTTTTTATATCTGTTTTCTCTTTTGTTTATAGTAGTGGTGATAAAACTAGCTTGATGATATTTTTAGATCCACCAGCTCTAGCAGAAACAACTTCAAATACTGAGATGGCATTTGGTATTATGGAGTTACTTATTGGTTTGTTTGTTGGTGGTGCTTTGATTTCTATTATAACAGAGTTGTTGACAAATATATCAAGTGATATAAAAAATGGCTACTATCCATACAAAGGTGAAAATCATATTGTAATCATAAATCAAAATTCTAAAATAGAATTCATAATAAATGAGATCAATCATTATTACAAAGACAACGAACAGATACAAGATGTAGTTGTATTTTTACCCTTTGTAGAAAATATAGAAGAGTTCAACCAAAACCTAAAAGAGTATTCAAACCTTAATATTGTATTAATAAAAGGGGAGCTTCTCAACTGGAACTCTTATGAAAAATTAAACATCAACTATGCAAAAAAGCTACTCATACTACAAGATAAAAATAGCACTATAAAATATCAAAATATGAAAACAGCAAAATACCTTTTGTCTCATAAAAATTTCAATAACTCCAAACTAGAATTTGTAATTGAGGCACAAACAAATAGAACTTTAGAGATAGTATATGATGAAATTTTTGTAAAAAAAGAGAACCAATATACTATCATAAATCATAACAAAATACTAGAAAGATTTCTAAGTAGATCTATCATCGAACCTGATTATTTTAAGATCTATGAGGCACTTTTATCTTTTGAGGGTTACGAATTTTATATTTTGAATTTTGAAGAAGTGTTTGAGCAAGAAAGCTTAACTTTTCAAGAGGCATATATGAGATTTTCAAAAGGTGCTTTAGTGGGGATAATGAAAGAAAATAACCTAACACTTAATCCTGATCAAAATCTCAACTTAGATAGTAGCTACAAGCTCATAACTCTAATAGAAAATAAAGATGACTACACAATACAAGAGTTTCAAGCTCAAATGAAAAAAATAAACACCATAGCTACTCCAAAAGTAAAAACCTCAAGAAGTATATGTATAATAGGGAATTACGATGATATACACAAAGATAAAGTAGCAGAGTTTTTGACACCAGAAAGTATAGATGATCTTAAGTCAATTGTTTTAGAAGATGGTGACTATATCAAAGATGACTTTTGGGATAATCTAGTAAAAGAAAATTACGATATGATAGTTTTCAATATAGAAGATGATGATGAATTTATCTTGACAATGTATCTTAGAAATAGATATAAAGAAAATCAAAAATTTTTAAACACCATAGTAAATATCATACACAATCCTACAAATGCAAAACTTCTAAAAGATCAAACACTAAAATACAATTTAATACTTTCAGAAAAACTAGTAAGTGAATATATCACCCAAATAATTTTCAACCAAAAAGTAGTAAATATTTTCCAAGAACTCACCCAATCAGATGGCAATGAGTTTTATATTTTGAGACAAGATGAGTATAGAGAACTATTTAATTTAAACAAAGAAGAATTAAAAATAAACCTACTAGAAAATAATATGATATTTATAGGAACAATATCTCATGATAGTTTTGTAGTTGATGATGTTTTGATAGAAGAAGCTGATGGTATAGTTGTGATAACTCAGGGTATGGATTAGTTGTTAATATACAATCTGATAAAACACAAAAAATATATACAGGAGTGATAAGATGAATTATTTTTTAGAGATAGGTTTACTAGTAGTTATCTCAGCTTTTATAATATGGCTAGCATATTGGATTGAATACAAAGAAAATCAATCAAAATGGATGTTACTCGTAAGAAAGTGGTTATAAATATGTCAAAATCACACGACACACTAGCACTAAGACTCTCTTTGATACTTTCTAAGCTCAATAATGGTGAAAGATTTACATCTGTAGAACTTGCAGAGGAGTTCAATGTAAGCAACAGAACAATACAACGAGATCTCAATGAGAGACTAAACTTCATCCCAATAGAAAAAGATGGAGATTATTACTGTATGGAGAGTTATGCTCTTGGGAAGTTGAGTTTTGAGGATATACAAAGCTTTGCTACACTTAGTGGTATCAAGTCTCTTTATCCTAGCTTATCAAATGAGTTTATTACAGATATATTAAATGTAAAACTTAATAGTGCCTATCTTATCAAAAATCAAGGCTATGAAGATATAAGTGATAAAAGAGAGGACTTTGAAAAGATAAGTGCAGCGATAGTAAAAAATAGCCCCATAGATTATCTATACAATGACAAAATTAGAGAAGTAAACCCCTATAAGCTTATTAATAACAATGGAATTTGGTACCTACTAGCAGATGAAAAAGGCAATCTAAAAACCTATACTTTCTCAAAAATAAAACAACTTAAATGGAAAGATGAAACAAAAAGCTTCACCCCAAAAAAAGAGTTTATACAACAAATAGAAAAAAACAAACTTAACTGGTTTACCACTGATAAATTAATAGAAGTGACACTGCAAATAGACAATGAAGTCAAAGATTATTTCAACAGAAAAGAGATTTTGTCAAATCAAAAAATAATAGAACAAAATGATACCCACTTTATCATCTCTACAAAAGTATCTTATGATGATGAGATATTAAAAGTTGTCAAAGGCTGGTTGCCTTATATTAAGATTGTTAAGCCTCTATATCTCAAAGAGAAGATGGATAATGTGTTAGCCTGTTATCTTGATAAAAAATAGTTTATATGTATGAAAATTAATAAAGAAAAGACATTTATTAATTTTTGATAAAATAGAAGGTATAATAATTATAATATATTTTTAAAACTATAGGATTGTATATGACACCAGAAGAGGAAGCTAGAGTAAATATTGACAAACTACTAAAAGCTAGTGGTTGGGTTGTGCAAGATTTTAAAAAAATAAATCTCAGTCCTACTATTGGACTTGGTATTGCTGTTCGTGAGTTTCCTACTCTAAAGGGTCCTGCTGATTATATGCTTTTTATAAAAAGAAAAGCAGTTGGTGTTCTTGAAGCTAAGCCAGAGGGTCATACTCTTAGTAGTGTGACAGAACAATCTGAGAGATACCTTGAAAACTTTCCTGAAGATATCCCACATATTACACCTCTTAGATTTGCTTACGAAAGTACAGGTGTTGAAACACTCTTTAGAGATAGACTTGATATAGATACTAGAAGTCGTAGAATATTCACATTTCATAAACCTGAAACATTACAAGCGTGGATGAAAGAAGATGATACATTGCGAAATCGTATGAGAGAGTTTCCAAAGCTTATAACTGATGGTCTTAGAGATGCACAAGTGGAAGCTATAACTAATCTTGAAAAATCATTTTCTGAAAATAGACCCAGAGCATTAATACAAATGGCTACAGGTTCAGGTAAAACTTTTACTGCTATTAACTTTTCATATCGACTTATTAAACACGCTAAAGCAAAACGAATCTTATTCTTAGTAGATCGAGGTAACTTAGGGAAACAAACCTTTAAAGAGTTCCAAGCCTTTACTACTCCTGATGATGGTAGAAAGTTTACAGAACTTTATAATGTTCAACATTTAAAATCAAATACTATAGATAGTACAAACAACGTAGTTATCACAACTATCCAAAGACTTTTTTCTATGTTAAAAGGAAAAGATGAGTTTGATGAATCATTAGAAGAAGAGGAATTATCAAGTGAACTAGCTCCTAAAGATGAGATAGAGTATAACTCGCTTATCCCACCAGAGTATTTTGATTTTATAGTAGTTGATGAGTGTCATAGGTCCATTTATGGTGTTTGGAGACAAGTATTAGAATATTTTGATGCTTCACTTATAGGGCTTACTGCAACGCCTGCGAAGCCTACATTTGGATTTTTTGATAGTAACTTAGTTATGGAATACTCTTATGATAGAGCTGTAGCTGATGGTGTTAATGTACCTTTTGAAGTTTATAGAATAAAAACACAAATTACTCAAAGTGGAAGTGTGATTGAAAAAGATTCAGACTTTCAAATTGAATATAGAAATAAACAGACTAGAAAAAGTAGATGGGAACAACTTGATGAAGAAAAAAGTTATGGTGCTAATGAGCTTGATCGTTCTGTAGTTTCAAAAGATCAAATAAGAACAATAGTAAAAACTTTTAAAGATAAACTCTATACCGAAATTTTTCCAAATAGAAGTGAAGTACCAAAAACTTTGGTATTTGCTAAAGATGATGCACATGCAGAAGAGATAGTAGAGATTATTAAAAATGTATTTGGGAAAGGTAATGATTTTTGTAAAAAGATAACATATCGTACAAAAGAAAATCCAGATGAAATACTAGCTTCATTTAGAACTTCTTATAATCCTAGAATAGCTGTAACAGTTGAAATGATAAGTACTGGAACAGATGTAAAACCTTTAGAGTGTTTATTATTCTTAAGAGATGTAAAGAGTCGAAATCATTTTGAACAAATGAAAGGTAGAGGAACTAGAACGATACCTAGTACAGACCTTAAAAATGTAACACCTGATAATGATCATAAAACACATTTTATTATTGTTGATGCTGTTGGTGTAACGGAGAGTATAAAAACAGACTCACGACCTTTAGAGAGACAAAGAACAGTAAGTTTTAAAAATATTTTAAAGTCTGTCGCATTAGGAAAGAGAGATGAAGACACACTGACAACACTTGCAGGAAGACTAGCAAAACTAGAACAAGCAATAACTAAAGATGACCATAAACAAATAGCAGAAAAAGCAGGGAAAAGTTTATCTGGAATTGTCAATGATATTTTTGATTCTCTAGATCCTGATAAAATAGAAGCCTTATCACAAGAACAAAAAATAGATTTAGAAGATGCAAAAGAAGAGTTGATAGAGATAGCTTGTACTCCTTTTGACGATCCAGAGTTTAGAGAACTATTAGAAACAATCAAAACAGATAACGAACTCCTCATTGATGATATAAGTGTAGATGAAGTAATAGAGTCTGGATTTAGCGAAGAAGCAAAAGAAAAAGCACAAGGTATAGTAACTAGCTTTAAAGAATATATAGAAAAGCACAAAGATGAGATTGATGCTTTATCTATAATCTACAATCAAAGTTATGCAAAAAGGCATTTAACCTATGAGATGATAAAAGAGCTTAGTGATAAACTACAAAAGCCACCATACTTATTTACCTTGCCTAAATTATGGCATGCGTATGAACAACTAGAAAGTTCAAAAGTAAAAAAAGCTAAACCTGATGCACTATTAACAAATATAATCCAAGTGATACGATTTACTTTAAAACAAAGTGAAATATTAAATAGTTTTGATGTAAAGGTAAATGAAAATTTTGAAGAATTTAAAAAAGAAAAAGGCTTAACTATCGAACAAGAAACATTACTTGAAAAGATAAAAGATAGAATTATAAATAACTCATCTGTTGAAGTTGAAGATTTAAAAAGTGAGCCTGAATTATTGATGAATTTATATAGCAGTTTTGGTGATGAATATAAGAATATAATTGAAGAACTTAATGTTAGATTGGTTGCTTAGTGAGTAGTTTATATATTATTCCTAAAAGTTGGAAGTGGGCAACTCTTGAAGAGATAACAGATACGACAAGTGGTGGCACACCTAAACGAACTAATAAAGATTATTGGAATGGATCTATTAATTGGCTAAAGTCAGGTGAATTGAACGATGGTTATATAAATGCAGTTCAAGAAACTATTACGGAAGAAGGTTTAAAAAAATCATCTGCTAAAGTATTTGAAGCTGGTACTTTACTAATGGCTATGTATGGTGCAACTGTTGGAAGACTAGGTATTTTAAAAGTAGATACTAGTACAAATCAAGCTGTATGTGCGATATTTAATAGATTTAACTTATTCAACAATGAATATGTTTTTTTCTACTTAAAATATACTCGCCAACAAATGCTAGAAGATTCTTTTGGAGGAGCTCAACCAAATTTGAGTCAAGGCTATATTAATAATATAACGATTCCTTTTGCTCCACTAAACGAACAAAAAAAAATAGTTACAAAAATAGAAAAAATATTTTCAAATCTTGATAATAGTGATAAATATTTAATTCATCTTGAAAAACAGTTAAAAAGATATAGACAAAGTGTACTAAAGAGTGCTTTTGAGGGTAAACTTACTCGTGAATGGAGAGAGAAACAAACTAATTTAGAAAGTTCACTAGAATTATTAGAGAAGATTAAAATTGAAAGAATTGAATATATAGATTTAGAAGTAAGAAAAAAATTCAAAGACAAAACGGAAAAATGGATAACAGAAAAAGTAAAAAAGGAAGTTGATAAGTTTTATAATAATTTAAAGCCAATTAATAATGAAGAAAAACCTTTCACTATACCCAATAAATGGAGTTGGGTTAGACTAAATGAATTAAGCAAAAAAATTACTGATGGAACACATCATTCTCCTGTAAATTTACCTATTGGTGAATTTAAGTATATAACAGCAAAACATATTAAAAATAATGAAATTATTTTTAAAGATCTTACCTATGTAACAGAAAAAGTACACAACGAAATTTATAGCAGATGTAATCCTGAATATGGAGATTTACTTTTAATTAAAGATGGAGCTACAACTGGTGTATGTACAATAAATACACTAGAAGAAGAATTTAGTATGCTTTCAAGTGTTGCATTAATCAAGAACTTTTCTAATATTAATTCTAAATTTATTTTAAATTTTTTAAAATCATCAGTACTAAATACTTTGATTAGAAGAGATATGAAAGGTGTTGGAATTACAAGAATTACATTAACTCAACTCAAGTCTTTTATATTCCCTACATGCTCACTTCTTGAACAAATAGAAATAGTAAAAGAAATAGAAAAACATACTTCAATTATTAATAAACTTGAAACTGTAGTTCAAAAGAGTGTAAAAGAATCAAAACGACTACGACAAAGCATACTAAAACAAGCCTTTGAAGGTAAATTAGTAGAGCAAGATTCATATGATGAGAGTGCAGAAATACTATTAGAAAAAATAGCAAAAGCAAAAGAAGAGTATAAAAAAGCTTTAAAGAGGAACAAAAAATAATGAGTGAAACAAATGCAATGGTACAAAAACTGTGGAACTTCGCTACAGTACTAAGAGATGATGGAATAAGCTATGGGGACTATGTAGAACAACTTACATATCTAGTATTTTTAAAAATGGATTATGAAAGAACTCTACCACCATTTGAAATGAAATCAGATATACCTATAGAGTGGAGTTGGGAAAGTTTACTCTCTCTTGATGGTGTTGATTTGGAAATTCATTATAGAAATTCACTTGAAGCATTATCAAAAGCTCAAGGGCTTATTGGACTAATATTTAGAAAATCTCAAAATAAAATTCAAAATCCTGCACTACTAAAAAGACTTGTTAATCTTATACACGATGGTGGAAAGCAAAGTTGGTTAAGTATGAGTGTAGATGTAAAAGGTGACATCTATGAGGGATTACTAGAAAAAAATGCACAAGATACTAAAAGTGGTGCTGGTCAGTACTTTACACCAAGAGTAATAATTGATGCAATGGTAGAGATTATGAAACCAACACCAAATGATACTATATACGATCCTGCATGTGGTACAGGTGGATTTTTACTTTCAGCTTATAACTATATACATAAAAACCATAGATTAAACAAAGAAGAAGAGAAAAAAGTAAAAGAAGAAGCACTTAAAGGTTGTGAGTTAGTAGCTAACACAGCTAGACTATGTGTGATGAATATGTATTTACATAATATAGGTGGAGAAGAAAGTCCAATAGAGGTAAATGATTCACTTTTAGGAACTCCAAGTGAACACTACTCTATGATTCTTTCAAACCCTCCATTTGGTAGTAAAAGTGCTATTAAAATTATAAATGAAGATGGTAAAGAAGATAAAGACTCAGTAAGCTATCAAAGAGATGACTTCTGGGCTACTACAAGTAACAAACAGTTAAATTTTGTACAACATATCAACTCACTGCTAGAAATCAACGGTAGAGCAGCTATAGTTGTTCCTGATAATGTTTTGTTTGAAAATGGAGCTGGGGAAACTATCAGAAAAAAACTATTAGAAAATACAGATTTACACACAATACTTAGATTACCAACTGGTTTATTTTATGCTCAAGGTGTAAAAGCTAATGTTGTATTTTTTGATAGAAAAGGTGCTAGTGAAGATGTAAGTACAAAAGAAGTATGGATATATGATTTAAGAACTAACCAACACTTTACACTAAAACGAAGCCCAATGAAGAAAACTGATTTAGAAGATTTTGTTAAATGCTACAACTCTGAAAATAGACATAAGAGAGTTGAAACAGATAAATTTAAAAAGTTTACTTATGAAGAGATTATAAAAAGAGATAATACAAATCTTGATATTTTTTGGTTAAAAGATGAGAGTGTAGAAGATAGTGCCGATTTACCAGAACCTAAAGTATTGATAGAGGATATTTTGGAGAACTTAGAGTATGTAAAGAGTGAGTTTTCAGAGATTTATGAAGAGTTGGGGAAATAGTATAAATATGATATCAAGTTTAGATTTAATGGATAACTCAGATTCTGGTGGTGTTGGTGCTAAAAAAGGCTTTTTATACCAAGATTATGCAGCTGCATTATATGTAATATCTATGATAAGAGATAAAAATATCAAAGCAGTTAGATTTGAAGTTACTGATGATATAGATATTATTTATGATAACTATATTGAATATGTTCAAGTTAAGACAACAGATAAAGATCAAAAATGGAATATAAAAGAATTTTGTGAAGTTAGTCCAACTAAAAAAGTAAAAGGTAAAAAAGATATAAAATACACTGATTCAATATTGCATAAATCTATAGATTGTGATAAAAATGAAGGAATTAAAGCAAAATTTAGAATTTTAAGTCCTAGAGATGTTAATGCGTCATTAATTTATTTAAAAATTGATCGTGATTCAAGGAGTAATAAAGATGGTAGAGATAAATTGTTACAAGCCTTATCTACAAAAATAAAAGATTATAAATCTGAGAATAGTAATGATATTAGTTATTGGATAGATAATGCAATATGGGAAGTCAAAAGTAGTATTAAAGAATTAGAATTAGAAGCTTTGTCTGAAATAAATAAAGCTGCTGCTGATGTTAGTGTGCATCTTGATCCAAATAGAGACGCAAATCATATACTTAATGATGTTTTAGCAACAGTAACAAAAAAGAGTGCAATTTCAAGAAAACTAAATGTATCTGCAGATAAGAGTTATACTAGAGAAGATTTTATCTCTTGGTTTGATGAAGAAGTTAATATAATTGCAACTAAAAGTAAAAATCATACAAAAGTTTATACTAGAAATACTGATGAATTAGAACAATTATTTTTAGAATTAATTAACTTATCTAAAGATAATACAAAAAATGGATTAGGATTAAAACAAAGTTATTTTCAAAATAAATACAGATTTGATTATATTGCTAAAACATTAGTTGATTGGTTACCAGAATTATTACTAAGACCAAGTGAACTTGCTGATACTTATGGTACAAACTTTATAGATAAATGGAAAACTTTATCATCAAGGCTTCAACAAAATTCGGCTGAGTTTGAAGTATTTATAGGAAAATTACTTCTTCATTCAATAATAAGATATTATTCAAAAAGTCAACCTATTACGGCATCACTATATATAGATGATGATAAAAATTCATTTCACGAGTTTGAAAATATACATATAGTAAAACAATTACATAAACCAGATGAATTATGGATGGGATTTAGTAAGCTTTCAAAGGCAATTAATGTAGAAGATTCTATTGATGAAATATGTAAAGAACTGGATTTTTTAATTACTAATTGTTTTGATAAACAAAGAGAGAAAATTTTAAATGTAAAAGAAGATAATCATTTATTAAATCATGATATTAACGAAATGCTAAATGTGGCACATTCTCTTGATGATTATGTTGAAAGATTTAGGTTTGTGATTTTCTTAGGGTATAACTCAGAACATTTAGAAGTTAATAAAACTAAAGATAATATGAAATCTAATTATGAAGATAGTTTAAAACAAGAAGTTGAAAAATATTTCAACATGCAAATTGATAGACTTAGTATTAAAAATAGTTATTTTGAAGATCTTAATATTGAAGTATATCTATATCCTACTCCTTGTATTGACACAATGCTAAATGTAATTAAAAATGAGCTAGAGGGTATATAATATGTTAAATAATTCAAAAACAATTGTAGTACAATTAGAGTCTAGTGAAATTACACCCTTCCAGTATCTAAAAAAGGCAAATGAATTACTTTCTAATCGAAAACAAGAAAATGAAGGTAGAGAGCTTATTATTAGAGCATTAGATAATCCTAATAAATTTAATGGGTGTAATAAAATTTTAAAAGATTTAGTTCGAAAATCAGGTTTATTTCCTTATCTCAATAGTCAATTTAATAGTAATACAATAGAAGAAGACTTAATTATTAACATATATAAATCGAATCTTTCAGAAGATTTTATTTTTCACTCTATGCAATTTAAAATATTTAATCTATTAATGCATGATGAAAATGTTGTACTTAGTGCTCCTACAAGTATGGGTAAAAGTGTAATTATTGATGCATTAATTGCAAGTAGTAAATATAATAGAATAGTATGCGTAGTTCCAACCATAGCTTTGATAGATGAAACAAGAAGAAGAATACATAAGAAATTTGGGAATATGTATGAAGTAATACATCATAACAGTCAAAATGCTAAAACTGGTAATGTGATATATATTCTTACTCAAGAACGAGTGAATGAAAGAGAAGATATTGAAAATATTGATTTATTTATTATAGATGAGTTTTATAAATTAGCTTTTAAAGGTGATGATGATGAACGAGCTATTTCTTTAAATATTGCATTAAGTAAGTTGTTTACTGTTTCAAAACAATTCTATATGATTGGTCCAAATATAGAACATGTAAGTGGAATTGGTAGGTTATCTAAACAATATAAATTTATATCTTCATCTTTTAATACAGTTGCTCTTAATATGTATGAATATAATATTTCTCCAAATGATAGAGTTAAAAAAAATAAGATATTAGCGGAAGTGTTAAATAAAAATAGAACAAAACAAACTATTATATATTGTAAATCACCATCATCAGTAGCGGAAGTATCTAAAATAATTATTGAAATGGAATTATTTAAAGAATATGAATCTAATTATAGACAATGGATAGAGGATAATTATAGTTCTTTTTGGATTTATGGTAAAGCGATAAAGAATAGAATAGGCATTCACCATGGTGCACTACCAAGAGCTATCCAACAATATACAGTTGATTTATTTAATAAAAAAGAGATTCAAGTTTTAGTTTGCACTTCTACAATAATTGAGGGTGTAAATACAGTAGCTGAAAATGTAATTATTTATGATAATAGAAATGGAACTAATGCTATAGATTCTTTTACTCATAACAATATAAAAGGTAGAGCTGGTAGAATGAATGCTCATTTGATTGGAAATGTATTTTGTCTTGAAGACATACCAATTCAAACAGTTGAAGAAAAAGTGATTGAAATACCATTAGGTACCCAAACAAGTGAGAGCCCATATAATTTACTTGCAGGGATACAAACTGAACATATTGATAATAATGTAAAAGACAATTTTGAATCATTTTTAAAAAGCTGTAAAGTCCCCATTGAACTTATGAAAAAACATTCTACATATAAAATTAAAATACTTGAAGATGCATTTGTTTTTGTAGAAACATTACTCCCTTATGAAATGAATTTATTATGTAATAAATCCCATCCTGGGAAAAAAACGATTAAACTATTTTGTAGGTTTTTAAAATTAGTAGCTTCTCCATCTTTAAGTAGGGTAAATCTTCATTATGAAAATTCAGATGATCTATATACTAAGTTTGCCAAATATTTTTACCATAATTCTTATCAAGACTATATTGATGAAACAATAGAATATTTAGAAGGTACAAACAAAACTGAATTAGAAAAATCAGAATATATAGATACTGAATTAAAAATTATACGTAATATTTTTGGGTATACAATTCCTAAGGCATTAGTTTTACTTAGTGATATAATAAATTTTGTAAAAAAAGATGGGCAAGTAAACTATGGAACAGTAATATCAATTTTTGAAAATAATCATATCCCAAATAATTTTTCTGCATTAGAAGAAATGGGAATACCTATACAAACATTAGAAAAACTAGTATCTGAAAACTTAAAAGAATTTAGTGTAAATGATTTATCTAAATATTTAATTCAAAATTTAGATGAATTTACAAATTTAAATGACATAGATACTTTATTTATAAGAAGAGCGTTGCTTGAATAAATATATTAAAATAAAAAAGGAAGCTTAAATGTCTTGGATGATAGAAGCAGATAAATTAGATGTGGAACAAAAACATTTTATTTTTGAAGAAGTTACAAGTGGTAAAAATGTATGGATTAATGGTTTTGCAGGTAGTGGTAAATCAGTATTATTAGTTCATGCAGTTATAGAAAAATTAAAAGACAATCCTTCTGCAACAATTTGTATTGTTGTTTTTACACATTCTCTTATTGAAATGTTTAATTTAGGTATGAATGAATTAGGTATAGATGGTAATATTGAAACTATGACTTATTATAAATTTAATAAGGGTAATGAAAAATATGATTATATATTTTGCGATGAAGTACAAGATTTACCTAAAAGTATTTTAGAGAATATGAAAGAAAGATCAAATCAATTGATTTTAGCAGGTGATTCAAATCAATCTATTTATGATGTAAATCCAGCTACTCAAGAACCAACAGCAACGCCATCTATGATTAAAAGTGTAGTAGAGTCAAATGAATATGAATTAAAAACTATTTACAGATTAACAAAATCTATTATTAATGTAGTTTCATCATTATTACCAAAAATAAATATTTTTTCTGCTAAAACAGATAGAACAAAGCAAGATATTACTGTAAAATTATGTAAAGGAAATAATCAAAATCAAGAAGTTGAATATATAATATCAGAAGCTGAAGAGTTAATCAGTATTGATGAAAGTGTTGCATTACTTTTTTTAATGCATAATGATATTATTGATTTTATACAAAGTCTATTAAGTATAAAAAAAATAAATCAATGGAATAGAGTAAATGACAATAATGGTTATCCTAAGTATGACTTATTAAATAAGTATTTATTAGAAAATAATATGGATATTATCTTTGTGGGAAAAGGATATGGTGATTTATCAGAAGGACTAACATTAAGAAAGATAATTATTACAACATATCAAAGCTCAAAAGGTTTAGATTTTGATAATGTATTTTTGCCATTTGTATCAAATCAGTTAAATATAAGAAATAAAGTTTTATTTATGGTGGGAATAACTAGAAGTAAAAAGAATCTATACTTAACATATTCTGGAATAAGGCATGACTATGTTAAGCAAATTGATAAAGAATGTACAAAAATCGATATTGATAATATTTTAAATAAAAATAATACAGATATAGAAATTGATTTCTAAGGAAAAGAATGAATAATAATTATTACACAACTATAAGCAGAGACGAATTTATAAACTTATATAAGTTTGGAAGTATCAATGTTAATACCAGTTTTATAATTTTAAACAGCAATCATATTGAAAATGAAATTATTGAATTATTAAATATTATGCCATGGTCACAAGATGAAGATTATCTTATTATAGAGTTTAAAGATGATTATTGTTGTATTGGAGATACTTTTGAATTAATTAAGACAATATATAATTTAAGAATTAGAGATATTAAAAATATCTTTACTTTATCAAAAAGGGCACAACAATTTTATAGTACTAAATTTGATAAAAGAATCAATTTTAAACTTACTCCATACAAAGATATTATAAATAAAGTGAATCAATTTAGTGAAATAAAAGATATAGATAATGGGATTAATATACTATTCGAACAGTATAATATAACAAATAAAGAAGAAATGAAATTATATTTTGATAATAATTTTATAACTGACTTTTTATATACAGATAATTATTTAGAAATAAATTTTAAAAACATATACTTAGATATATTATTCTATAAAAGAGAAAATAAATTTGTAAAAGACGATATAGGATATATTTTTGACTTTATGATTGTAACATTACTAAAAGAAAGAAAGAATGATGTAATTAATAAGTTTAAACAAGGTGAACTAAGATTAAATAACTCTGCCACATACAATGAATTAAATAAGAATAAACAATACACTTTGTATGAACATATCTCATTTTTAGCACAGTCAAATAATGAAAATATTCAAAAATTTATACAAAAAACAAATTTAACATCTTTAATAGTAAGTGTTATATTTTTCAAAATAAAATACCTACTTCTAAATAAGTTTATAGGATATAAAGAGGAAATAAATCAATTAATTAATAGTTTTAAAACAAAATATCCAAAAGAATTAGCTTTAACCTTATATCTAATTGGTTTAGTATTTGGATATAAGAAGCTTTATGATGATTATTATGATTTTCTACAACTAGATATATTTTACACAAAAAATAAGATTGATTCTAGTACTATTTCAACAAATATGAAAAAAGAAAACCCTCTTGATACGGTAATTAATCATTCAAATATAAGTGAACATAAACAAACTACTACAAGTCTTGTTGTTAACCAACTGACAAATGAAGAAGTAAAAAAAGTATCTTTATCTAAATTAAAAAAAATGGCAAAAGAAGCTGGATACACTACAGGATTATCAAAATATAGAAGTACTCCCGAAGACAAAATTAAATTATATAATAATATGAAAAAGCATAATAATATTTTCCAAATGTAATTTTAGACTCAACAATGAATATTTAGTTTAAAGATATTATAAATATAGAAATTCAATTATCAATAAACAGATAGGGGTTATTGAAATTGATAGAATGTATAGTCTTGACAAATAGGCGAGATTCGCCTATAATATAAAAAACTAAAAAGGTACTTCTATGACACAACAACAAATTAGTAAATTACTAGATGTACCAGATAGAACTCTAAGAGATTGGAAAAAGAATAGACAAAGACTCTATAATCTTTTAGAGTCCTTAGAGTATGAAGAAGCAAAAGAAAAAATAAATGCTGTAGATGTTGATGATATGGTTATTTTTGATCCTAGAGCTTATTCTCATAATCTTTTTTGGCAAACAAATGAACAAAGTGAACAAAATGTTTATGCTATCATCTCTAACTATCTATCAAGTATGAATGAACATGATATAAAAAAACTATGTGAACAGTTTGGTAAAAACATGGTCAAAAGTGTTTTGGTAGATAAGTATAAAAAAATGTACTCTCAAGGGTATATATCTACAAGTGGTATGGATATACCTTTAAATGGTTCTTACAATCAAAATGAAATGTATAAAAAATTAAGTGGTGTAATAAATGACTATTAATGTAAAACAAGCATTAGACAAGATAAGTGATAATGAAATATTTAACGATGAGCTGTACTTCGTGGGAGGTACAGCTCTAGCTTATTATTTAAACCATAGAATATCAGAAGATATAGATATTGTATCTGCTAAAACTCTGCCATATAGAAAAATCATTCCATCTATTACCGCACTAGGAGCTACTAAGCTTCAAGATGAAAATGTAACTGCCCTTAGAATGGCTGGATTGTTTCCAGATGAGTATATGATAAAGTTTGTACTAGATAATGTAAAACTAGAGTTCTTTCAAGCTAATAGACCTATTCAAAAAGAGATCTTATCTCAAGCGACTTTTACTAGCTTTGCAAATTCACAATTAAAGATACTTGATTTAAAGTCAGTTGCTAAATTAAAAATAGTTGCATTAATCATGAGAGATAAATCAAGAGATTTATTTGATTTTGGAGCTATCTTGGAAAATGGTATATTTAACAAAGAT
>Ga0193962_1000389_pt1 | contig 20243 bp, 27 predicted proteins | sample FB_5_MG_FD_140335 | JGI IMG/M metagenome (GOLD analysis project Ga0193962, IMG submission 140335) | Microbial mat bacterial communities from the Broadkill River, Lewes, Delaware, United States - FB_5_MG | ecosystem: Environmental > Aquatic > Freshwater > River > Microbial mats | place: USA... | reverse complement strand
AGGTTTGCAATAAAAGAAGAAGAATATTTAGCTAATGAATTATTTCCTTTAATCAAGTCATTTAAACTCATATCTTTAACTAATTCAAATGGTGCAATAGACTTTATTTTATTATGGAAAGGGATTATAGCTTTACTTCTCATTTTTAATAATTTTGATGACATAGTTTCTTGGTATTCATTTTTTGATATAAAAAATACATCATCGCCAATCAAATATACTTTTTCATGTAAACGAAGTTCATTTAATTGATTTTCTTTTATTTCTTCTTCAATTCTATATGTTTCATATATTGAAGTTTCATATCCTTTAGAAAGCCTTTCATTCATTTGTTTTATAGAAATATCATCTTTTTCTATATATCTTTTACTTAATTGTCTTTTAATATCAAGAATTTCTTTACTATTCTTTATTATCTCATTTACATCTTTTATGTTATAAAAATTAATAATATTCTCATTTGAAAATATCATTCCATTACCATTTACATTCTCATAAAAAAAGTCACCTGCATTTTCTTTTGATTTCATAATTTGTTTAGATGCATCTTTTGATATATGTAAACCTATTTCATTCTTTTCAATTCCTAACTCATTTGCTCTTTCATGAGCAAGTTCTAAATCATAACCATAAGTTAATATAATTTTATTTAATGATTCTGCTTTTGCACATTTTATAGTTGAACTCACACTTGGCTCAAAATTATTATTTATATCGCTTTGGACATTTACTATTACTATATCTGCTTCTTCTATACTATTGACTTGATTTATAGAATTACCATCAATTACTTGCTTGTTTTCATCATATATATAATATTTAATTTCTTTTTTACTTAGTATTTTGTTGAATTTCATAAGTCACCTTTGGTTTATATTATCATATTTTTTATTTATTCTATATTTCATATTATAAATATGTTTTTTTTATTTAATTTTAAGCAAAAGTGTGGCATAATCTTATATATATAAAATTAAAGGGTAATCCATGTGTTATGATTCTGATATTGAAAACGAAGATGAATTTTTAGATGTTATAATGTGTCCACAATGTATGACTGAATCTGCAATTATTGAAAATGTTTATTATTATGGTGAAGTTGCAAGTTGTAAGCGTGAACATGGTGGATGTGGATATAAATGGAAAATGTTAATTGAACCTGACCCTGAAAATTTTGAAATCTCAGGATTATTATCAACTGTTGTTCCTTTTAATGGTGATATTTTTGAAGTTGAATCTGAAAGATATGAAAGAATTATTAATTACTCTAATTTAAATTATAGTGAAGAAGACATTAGAGAAGGTAGATTACCTCAAAATATCTTTGTAAAGGTCAAAAAATGTTTTGAGAGATTTGAAATGGAATTATCTCAAGAAAGATTGAAATATATATCTTCTGATTTTATTTCGTTTATTGAAAATGATGAATTAACAGAAATGGATATAGTTGCTTTTATTAACCTTTTAAGAATTGAATGTGAAATGGGTGTTAAAGGTTCTATTGTTAAACCTGATGCTATTATTTATAAAAACTATATGTTTAATAAACTTAGAATGGTAAGTAGAAATAGAGCTGATGAAATTAAAGAGAAACTTTCTTTATTAGGTATTACTATGCTTGAAGTTAAAGATGATTATAAAATGGAATTATTAACTTCGACAGAAGAATTATCAAACCAAGTTAGAGAATATCAATCTAAACTTAATGGTATTTATGATTTAATTTCAGAAGGTGATGCTTCTACTCCTATAATTGATACAGTTATTGAAGATTTGGCAAGAGAAAAAAGAAGTAATGACTCTAAAAAATCTAAGGATGATACTTCTAATAATACAAATATTGCAGTCGAAGATGAAAATGTAAATGATGATAATTTTTATGATTTAAAAACAACTTATGGTTTAACTGTTAGTGATTTATGTGATTTAATTAAAAATTGTCCACCTAGATTCTCTATGATTACTATGAACCCTTTTATTATGCCTTTAGATGAATATATTGGTAATATTAAAAGTAATTTGATGTTCCCTGCTATGATTGATGTTGAGAATAACTTAGCAATGTTACATATTTCTCATGAAGATGTTATTTATGCTATTTTAGAGCATTTAAATATTGATTATGAAACGGGGTTTAATCAAGCACAAGAAGTTTTCCATGAAAATATTAATGCAGTACAAGTGTTTGTAAATTCATACAATAGAGATTCTGAGAATCAAAAATTATCTTTAACTATTTCAAAAGAGTGTGTTACTACTGAAAAATTAAAAAAAGCTCTTGATGATGAAAATATTGGTTATTATTGTAACCTTACTAAATTTAAAGATGATGAATTCATTTCTTTTAATGATAAAGGTGGTTCTATTTCAGGTGAAGTATATTTTCCTAAAGAGAATGAAGAAAATATTCCCGAAGGAAAAATTTTAATTGTGCCTACTGCTAGTGAAGAATATTTTTTATCATCAGTTTCTACTAGTGGAAGAAAAGGATGTATTATTACTGAAAAAGGTAGTAAAACTTCTCATTTAATGTTAATGTCAAAAGAATTTGATTTTAATATTATCCTTATTGAAAATGCATCAGAGAAATTTAATGAAGGCGATATTATCACTATTGATTTTGAAAGAAATGCTATTAATAAAAATTAAAATATTAAGCCAACTTTAAGAATAAATTCTATAACATATAGGCATTTATTTTTAAGGTGTATATATGACTTATGAAAAACGAATTCAAACTCTTTCAAAACTACGAAAAGAAGTTATAAAAAAAGGTGTTTATAATGATTTTGGTAGATGTACTTGTAATAATCAAGGCACAGCTTTTACTTACTCTGTTGATTTAGAATCAAAAAAAATTTTTATTGTTGATTTAGATGAAGGTGGCAAGACAGTTACTAATGCTTTAGATGAAGTATTAACTATTATTTTATCTTCTTCAATCTTTTCAGAACAAGTTTCTTTTTCAGATTATACTATTTTATATTCAGATTCAGAAGGCGATGTTTGTTCTGTTATTATCAATACTGATGGTAAAGTATTATTTTCAGGAACTCCGCATGATATTTATTTATTTTATACTGATTTAAAACCATTAAGTTTAGAGGTATAATCAGATGTCTATTAAAGAAATTAATACATTTGAAGATTTTCAAGATATTATTAAAGATATTAATAGTGGAATTATAGGAATTAATGGTTGGGAATATTTCTATACAAAAAAATGCCCTGATGTTCTTACTGCTCTTGATAACGATTTGTCTGATTTAGATATTAATAAAGAGACTTTTTTTAAATGGTGTAATGATATAGAGCATATTCAATCTTTAACTATGATTTGGGAAAAAGATAATTTTAATTTTGAGAAAAAATTAAAGGAATTATCTAATTAATTAAAGTTTAAGTAAAATAATGTAATAATATCTCCAATAAAAAATTAAATTGGAGATTCATTATGAGTGGAATGGTTATTAAGAATATTACAAAAAACAAGTTTGAAGATATTGTTAAAGAACATTGTTTAATTTTAAATTCAGCACTTGTTTCAGATATTGTATTTGATTTTGATTCTCAAAATATTAATCCTGATGATGCATTTACTGATATTGATTATTCTAATGAGTATGGTGATATTATTGGGTGGATTAGAACTTATAAAGATGGAACTGTTAAATATCAAATTGATGAAGAATTATTAACTAAACGAAGATATAATCTTACTTCTGAAATTTTTTTCTATGATACTATTCTTGATATTGCAAAAAATTCTGATTTAAAAGTTATACCTACTATTGTTCTTTTAAACAAAATGGAATCTTTAGTTAATAAACATAACTTTGCTATTACTGTTTTTGGTGAAGGTGATGAAGAATATGGAAAATCATATGAAGCTAAACTTAGAAAAGGTTTTAATGACCATATTTATACTTCTCATGTATCTGATTCTAGAACTAAATGTATTCTTGAATGTTTTGATTGGTTTCAATCAAATATATTAAATGAATCTCAAAAGGCTTTATAATGATTGATAAAAACAATAAACACTTAATTTTAAATCCTAATGTTTATGATAAATTTGAAGGTAAATTAGTTATTACTGATAAAAATGTATTTGGTATTTTAGTAGCAATTGATGGTGGATTTGTTGTTAATAATTCCTCTTTTGAAACTATTAGAATGTTAAATGGTAAAGAAAAAAATGAAGTAGTAGATTATCCAATTATTTTAGATAATGTTATTAGATTATCTTCAATAAGTAATGAAATTGGTAATAAATTTTATGAAAATGAGACAGTTTTAAAAAATTCAAAACTTTTTTCTGTTCGTAATAATGAAGGTTTTAAATTATCAGGAGATACAGATGTTTGTGAATATTTATTAGTACAATATTATGATGGGAATTTATATATTGTAGATGGCTCTGACTCTGTAGCATGGGATGATACTAAAACTGTTGATTATTTAACTACTGATATTCTTTAAAAGGTAAAATTATGGAAAAACCACTAAGAGAAATTTTAAAGTATAAATTTAGAATTTATGATTGTTCACAACTTAATGATATTAAAAATCATTTATTTGAATTAAAACCTATGTTTAAAAGACAAGGGTTTTTATCTGTTAACGTTATCCCCGTTCTTAATTCAGAAATTATTTTAGATGATGTTTCTGATTTAGATGGAGATATTGAAATATCAATTGAATCAAATATGTTTAGATATGAATTAGTTGAAGTTTTAAGAGAATTAAAATATTCTGATTTAATGTTAGATACTTTAAATTTAGAAAACGATTACACAGGTCTTAGACCTAATTATCATGATTAAAAAAAAAGAATTAAGAAGTATTTCCAAGTCTACATGCCCTAAATGTAAAAAATCAGATATTTCTTCAATCAGCGAAGGTGCTGAGGGAACATTTTTAACTTATTCTTTAGATGATAAAGGCAACATCGTTTCTTCAATTGTAGGCGATGTTAGTGGCAATAGAATTTATACTGCGACATGTAAATGTGGTCACTTTTGGAAAATAAGAAACACGAAATCAGGTATTATTGAAATAGAACATTTTGAAGATAATTGGAAAAATGTCAATGGTTGGAGAGAATTACCTGATGATAAAAAATTATATAAGTAAGTGAAACTTATTTATAAAAGAGGTTAATAAATATGACTTTAAACAAAGCTATCAAAAAAAAGAGAGCTATTAAATTTAATGGTAGAGATAATGCAATTAAATTATTTAATGAATTACACAAATTAGGATTAACTTGGAAAGATGGTTCTTCTTATTTGAAGGATTTAGATAAATTTCTTGATAATAAAACAAACTTAATATTTGATGATAGAACTTGTTTTGTTCCTAAAAGTGGACAATGTGTTTATATTCACGAAGACGATAAAGATGGTGAAGCAGGACAAGGTGATTTTAAAGTGATTAATTTTGAAGATATAAAATTTGGAGATTTAAAAATGGAAAATGTTTTACATGCTATGGCAGAAATAAGAAGAGGTACTTCTGAAATTATTGATTTAGAGAGAATAGAAATGCTAGTAAAAAGGTTTTACGAAACAGGTGAAACATTCACTATTAAAGCAGGATTTGACCCTACTGCACCTGATTTACATTTAGGACACACAGTTTTGATTCAAAAACTTGCTACATTTCAAAAGCATGGTGGTATAGTACAATTTTTAATTGGTGATTTTACTGCTACTATTGGTGACCCTACGGGTAAGAGTGTAACACGAAAAATCTTAACTGAAAAAGAAGTTATTGAAAATTCCATGTCTTACCAAGAACAAGTTTTTAAAATTCTTGATAAAGATAAAACTGATATAGTTTTTAACTCTACGTGGTTAAAAGAATTAGGAGCATCGGGTATTATTGCATTATCTAGTAATTCTACAGTAGCAAGAATGTTAGAGAGGGATGATTTTAGTAAAAGATTTACCTCTAATACTCCAATTGCATTAAGTGAATTTATGTATCCTTTATTACAAGGTTACGATTCAGTTTCTCTTAAATCAGATATTGAAATTGGCGGTACAGACCAAAAATTTAATTTATTAATGGGTAGAACCTTACAAAAAGCTTACAATATTGGTAAACAACAAGCTGTAGTTATGATGCCTATTTTAGAGGGATTAGATGGAGTTCAAAAAATGAGTAAATCACTTAATAATTACGTTGGTGTTGATGATAAACCTTTTGATATGTTTGGTAAAATTATGTCTATATCAGATGAATTAATGGCGACTTATTTTAAACTTTTATCTTCTAAAAGCATTAAAGAAATCGGTTCTTTAACTAGACAAATGGTTGAAGAAAATCTTAATCCTATGGAAGTTAAAAAAGTTTTAGCTAAAGAAATAGTTGATAGATTTCATGGAGCAGGAGCAGGTGATTTAGCAGAAAAGGAATTTCATTCAGTACATTCATCTAATAAAACACCTACTGATATTAAAGAATTTTCTTTTGAAAAAGGAACTTGGATTGCTAAAGCACTTGTTGAAACAGGGTTAGTTAAATCTTCATCAGAAGCAAGACGAGCAATTAATCAAAATTCGGTAACTTTTGATAATGTTAAAATTACAGATGATAAAATGAATATTGAAACTGTTGGTTCTTTTATTTTACAAAAAGGTAAAAAGAACTTTGTTAAATTATTAATTTCTGAATAAGTTATTATTTTGAAAAATATTTTAGTTTTTTCAGAGAACCCTTCTTTAGATTATAAATTATTAGAAAGTAGTATATTTTCAGAATATACTACTGATAAAAAAGTTTATTCCACTACTTGCTTTGAACCTTTCGAGGAAGAATATTTTAAACCTTTAAATATCCATGACTTTGATATTCTTAAAAGAATGTATTCTTTTGATTTTGAATTTTTCTTTGATATGAACCTTATAAAACAAAGATTTAAAGACATTCCCTTTAATAATATTGATGAAATATTTATATTAACTGATTTGGATTCTGAAGCTAATTGGAGAATAAATGTAATATTATCTCACTTTATTAATATTGAATGGTATAAAAATATTAAAGTGTATATATTTGATTTTGAAAATAATAACCAATATTATGATAATCAATTGAAATACTATCTTTACAATGATATTGAAGCTTTAGAAAATTTTGATGGTTCTTATCATAGAAAAAATGTTGAATATGTTAATGAATATTCTAATTATTTAAAAACAATCTTTGATAAAACTTGTTTTGAGCAAAATATATTGATATATGACTATTTATTATTTCAACAAGCTTTTAATAATAAATCAAATTTAATTAGTAATTCATTAAATCTTAAGCAACCTATTTTAAACTTAACTAATGAAGATTTACTTTTTTTGAATTTACTTAACGAGCATAAAAAAATTGATATTGGACTATTTTTTAAATTAACGATTTTTTCAAAAAGATTTGGTATTAATATAACGTTAGATAATATTTTTAATTCTTTGTTGGATTATGAATTAATATGTGATGATTCTGATAACAAATATATTATATTAACTGATTTAGGAAAGAAATTTATTGATTTAATTGGAGAACAGTCTTATCATTTACATCTATATCATCCTCTTAAAAGAAAATTTAGAATGGATGTTGATTGGTATGATATTAATAATCACTTAATAAAAGTTAATAATGATATTTTTGAATAAATTTATTATCAACCTAAGTACTTTATGTCAAAGATTAGGTTGACCATAATATTAGGGTATTAATGTTTTTAGCTTTGCAATGGACTGATTTACATCTAGTCACTTAAAAACTTCTTTATTATATCATTTTTTTGATAGAAAGGTACATATACATCTATTTCACTTAATGTTATAACTGATTCAATGGCTTTAATAGTGTTAAGAGTAAATATTGAATCATCCACTATTAATATCTTTTTATTACTTAGTTCTTTAACTTTTAAATCTTGAAAAACGTAAGGTATATATTTTTCTCTTTGATTTGATTTAATCTTGTTTATTTGAAATCCATCCATTTTATCGAACCTTAAACGTTGAGATTCTTTTTCTTGTTTAGACATTTTATTATTTCTTATAACTGATTCTAATATTTCTTTTTTATCTCTTTTTATAAGTTTTATCTTTTCAATATCAACAAATAAATCAACAACTTGTTCTAACAACTTTTTTGAACTTTCAGGGTATATAATCACATCGTATTTATCTAAACTATCAATGTCATTATATATATCCAACATAATTGTCTCTTTTTCAATATCTGTTATTTTTTTATTATGTTTTTCTTTTAAAGCAAAATACTTTACCAAATTTTCTTCAACGTTTAAATCATATGTGTAGTAAATATTATTCATATGATTATTATATCTTTTAAAGGTTGTATTAAGCCAATATATGACATAATATATATTATAAATTTACAAAAAAGGTGATTTATGGATTTTGAATGGAATCAAGAAGTTGATGTGGTTAGTACAAGTGAATTAGATTATGATTTAATGAATGGTTCTGATATGTTAGACCCATCAAATTTACTTTCTAATAAGGAACAAGCGAAAAAAGTTCAAGAAGCATTAGATATTGTTAGAAACTATAAAGATAGTTTAATGGAACAAGACTTTTATGAAGAAATGTAAATATATTAGTGATATATATGCTTATTAATATTTTCTTTTTTTATATATAACAACTCTTTGTATTCTGTTTTAAATAAAGAGTTGTATTTATCCACTATTTTTTTTATTTTAACTAATTTATCTTCATAAATTTTGTTTACTATTTTTTTTGAAAATAATCCTATAACTCCGCTTAATTCGACTATTTCTTCATCATAATTAAATGATATATTTTTTGAATATTGATTAATTATAATTTTATCTTTATCAAATAGTTTAAGTTTAATAGTTATAGTTGCATTTCTATTTATCTCTAAACTTAATTCTTTTATTCTAATATCTACCCAATCTTTTTTTATTAAATTAGTTAGAGCTTCTTGTTGTGAGTATTTAAGTTTTTTATGACCTTTTATTGTATCTATATCTATTTTAAATTTTTCATCAAGTGGAGTATATATTCCTTCAATATCAATATTTTTTATTTCATTATTTATAGATACTATATTATCTTTAATAAAGTTTAAATTTTCCCAATTGTTTATAACTACTTTCACTTCACCACATTTTATAGTATTTATTTTATTATGAGCATCTATAATTTCAAATATATCAAACATTAATAACCCCTTTCATTATTTCATTCTTTTATTATAAAAGTTTTTCAAAAAAAGTCCTATAAGTGGTGTTTTTTTGTGTTTTTAAAGTGACCGTATCTAAATCAATGTTCTATAATGTAGTATATATGTTCTATAATGTAGTACATATTTTAATGAAAAAAATTTTTTTTATATAGCCATAGATACCATAAATAGGGGATTTTAAGTATTTTTTAAGTATGTATATTATATAATTTTACTATATAAATCGAAGGGGCAATTTCGATTTTAAATCTTAATTTAAAAAGGGCAAAATATGTTACATGATACTTTAAAAAATGATTCAAGAGTTGTTTTAAGAGACCTTTCTTACCATGATTTAGGTGAAGATTGGGAAAATACTTTAGGGTCTGTTATTGGTTTTCAAGATTACAATGGTTCAATTAAAAATAGTGATGGTTCAGATATTACAAGAAAAATCATTGTTTGGGTTGACGATATGGCTTATGAAGAGACTTTCTTTGATTTTGAATTAGAACCTGTTGATTTTATTTCTTTAGCTACTGATATTGTTAATGCTTCTTCAATAGAGTTTATTGCAGAGAAATTGTATGACTCTTATGAAGAATCTATTTATGAGCAAACTAATATTAAAAGTTGTGGAGATTTAATTCAAGCTTTAGAAGGTGGTAATGATTCTTATGATGTTGAAGATTTAGCTAATACTGTTACTTCTATTTTATCTAAAGCTATTGAAGAAGACTTTGAATTATATCAAGAGTTAAGTTCTTTTTTAATTGATACTTCTTTTGATAAAGATAAAGAAATAAATACTTCTTTAATTGGAACTTTTATTATTAAAGGCGAAAAAGGTGGAGAAGATTCTGTTAATTATATTCAAGTTGGTTTTATGAATGAATTTGATAAATTTACAGGAGTTGTTTATGGTTATGAAGGTGGTGGTGAATATTCGCAAGGTTATTTTATTAATGGTGAATGCATTAATTACTTAGCTCATATGATGATGGAAGATGTGGAAGATTTTTATTCTGAAATTATTGGACAAAACAATTTAGATATTTTAAATAATTTATTGTTTGAAGATATTGTTAGAGAACATGAAGAATCATTTGCTTATTTATTTGATAATTCTAAATCAAACATGTATGAATCAATTAAATGTGAATATTCATTGGTTCTTACAAAAGGTTGTTCTTTAAAACAAGTTGATTATGGTACTAGATATTTTGATTAAAAATATTTAATCTTACTCTAAGGTATATTTAGATAAAGTATCAGTATATTAAATTATTGGAGTTTAAGTATGCTTTATAGAGTTATAACAGGTGATGGCATTGACATTAGAAAATTAATTAAATCTTTAGATGAAAATGATAAAAATCTTATGATTCTACCTGAAACATCTTTAGATATAAACGAACAGGCTTCTTTTCTTAAAAACATACCTGATTCATTTGTGGGGGATATTATTACTTTATCTCCTTTTATTATATCTGATACTCCTACTAATTCTTTATTTATTTCTGACTCTAATTTGGAGTTAAAAAAAGTTAAAAATCATATTTTCGGATTATCAACTGACATGGTTTGTCATACTATTTTAGGTAGACATATTAGTGTTTCTGATAGTGCATTTTATGAATTAGAAATAATTAGAGATAAAACTAAACATGGTGAAAAGAAAGAAATTATTTTAGATTTGTTATCTAAAATGGGTGATTCTTTTGAAAAAATGAATATTATTTCAATACTAAGAAAAAGGGATTAATATGTTCTCAACAAAAGTAAAAGACTTTGCTCTTGATGTTTTAGAAAAAGCTGATGAATTTTGTGATTTAGTTAATGGATTTTCTTTAGGTTCTCCTATTTATAATGCATATAGAAAACTTGATGATGTTTGTGGTGATTTTGATGCTTATGATTATCTTGATGATAATGATTTAATTAAAAGAGCCGAAACTCTAACAGAAATTATGCAGGAAAAACTTGATGCTATGAAAGATGCTAGAACTTATTCTAAAAAAGCAATGGATATGATTAAAGAAAGAGCCGACAAAAAATATGGATATATTGAATTTGTCAATCCTTTTACAAATGTTACATTTAAAGTTGCAAAATTACCTTTTTTAATGTGGTGTATAGGTGATACTCCATATAGTCATGGTAAAGAAAAAGGTGATATACTTTATGACACTAGGTCTAAATTAAGTGAGCTTTGGGGCGAAACTTTAAGTTCAAGTGGAGAAAAATTACCTAATGATGATGAATTTCATAATGAATGGATTAGAAGTTTAGGATTAGAGCCTGATAATGATTTTTATAAATTTATTGAGAAAGATGAGAATCTTTGGTTTCATGAACTTACTTGTGCTTATAGGCATGATTATGTTGATTATATTAGTGATGAACCTGATACTTTTCTAAATTATATAGATGTTGTTTCTAAAGAAAATTCTGAAAAATTATATGAAGAATTAGATTTAACTATGATTATGTTTAGATTTAAATGTATTGAAGAAAATAATGATAAATATCATGTAAATACTTTGTCAGCTATCCCTTATAATATTAATAAAAAAACTAAATTTCCTATTTATTTTACCCCTATTTTAGAAAAAGAATTTGGTGATGACCATTCTTCTAATATGGAATATGTTATTAAAACTAGAGCCATAGTTGTAGAGAATTCTGATGAATCTGTAAATGAAATTGCCATTAACTTAAGTGACTTTGATAATAGTTTAATTTTCACTAGAAATGCTTCTAAAACTGCTCATTTAATTAATATATCAAGTGATTTATCTCTTAATATATTTTATTTAGCACCTACAATTGATATTAATGTAGATTGTGTATATAGTATTGATGAATATGGTGAAATTATTAAAGTTGCAGAGTGTGGTTTCTCAAATCCTGCATTACCTTTATCTACATGTGGTGATATTAAAAATTTTAAAAACCTTGATGTTTGTGATAAAGTTAAAAACTTATCTAAATTATACAATCATGGATATAATGTTCCTGATGGTTTTTATATATTAGGTAAAAGTATTCCTGAAATTAATTTAAAAGAACTTTATTATCCTCTTATAGCAAGAAGTGCAGGAAGTTCTGAAGGTAATAAAAAAGCTTCTTTTAGTGGTATGTTTAAATCTGTAAAAATAGATATTTCTGCTATAGATTATGGAAAAGGAAATATTACAGACGTGATTAATAGTTTTGATACACCTTTAGTTGAAAAATATGCTTCTAAAATGAATGTTGATGTACCAAAAGCAGGTGTATTTTATCAAAATTATATTGAAGCTGATAGAAGTTTTGTTATTAAAACAACATCAACAGGTCTTTATATGGAAACTCTTCTTGGGGAAGCCACAGGAATCGTTAATGGTACTAAAGAAACTGAAAAGTATGATGTTATTTATAATGAAATATCTGAAAAATCTCATTATTTTGAATTAATTAAAATGGTTCAAGAATGGTGTGCTATTTTAGGTTCTGATTCTATTGAATTTGAGATTGTTTTTAAAAAAGATACTTATTATATCGTTCAAGCCATTTAAGTATTAATAAAAGCATAGATAGCTACTTCTATGCTTTTATCTCTTTTTTTATTTAGATTGGTTCGAAATATTTTTTAAAACTTTTATAGCTCTTTTATTTCCTTGTTGTGCTGATTTCTGCAACCATTCTGTTGATTCTTTACTATTTGCTACTACACCTATTCCTTTTGCATACATTCTTGCTAAATTATATTGTGCTTCTGATTCATTAAGATTTGCACTTATTAACATATACTTAAATGCTTTGTTATAGTCTTCTTTAGTTCCAATACCATTTAGATACATATATCCTAAATTAAAAGTAGCTTTTGATTCATATCTACCTTTAACCTCTTTAAATAATTTAATAGCACCCTTGTAATCAGGTTTTTTTTGTATTTGAGCTTTGATAACTCCTAAATTATATTTTGCTTCACTATTGTTTTGTTTTGATGCTATCGAAAACCATTTTTTAGCTTCTATTATATCTACTTTTTTATATTGACCTTGTATATTTATATAACCTAAAATATTCATTGAAGCTACGTCACCTTTGTTTGCAAGTTTTTTTAGCCAATATGTTGCTTTTTCTATATTGTTTTCAACTTGTAAATAATGTGTAATAATATCTCTTTGTGCTTTTATAAAATTTTTTCTTGCTAATAATAAAATGTTATCTTTCCATTTTTTTTCTGATTTTTCTACCCACGCTTTACCCATTTTATATAATATAGCTCTATCATAAATAGCCTCGTTATAACCTTTTTTTGTTAATTCATTATTTATTTTCCAAAAGTTTTTAAAGTCTCCTTTGTTATAATAAATTGAAGATAGTTTATATTTTTCAAGATTAGTAAGTTCACTATATGGTTTTAAGTTTTCTTTTTTAATATTAGGTATCTTTATATTTTTTTTATTTGAAATTTTTTTATTATCAGGTTTTGTTAAAAATGAAGTTAAAGATTCTCTTTTTTTATTCTTTTTCACAACTTTTTTTTCAATTTTATTATCAGGTTTTGTTTTTTTAACAACAATTGTTTTCTTTAAAGTTTCTTTTTTTATTACTTTTTTTTCAATTATAGTATCATTCGATATTTGTTTTTCAATCATATTTTTATTCTGATTCATATTTGATGGAGTGTTGACACCCTGATGTTGACACCCTGTTAATACAGTAGCTATTGATAATACAGTTATTAGTTTTATAGTTGACTTTTTCATCTTATTCCTTTTAATTATTTATAATACTCTAATTTTTTTGTTTTTTCAAAAAAACAATCTAATTTTAGTTGACTTTAAGTCAATTTGTGGAATAATACTTTCATAAAAAAAATATTAAGGCTTTTTCATGAAAAAACAATTAAAATTACAAGTTATTCTTTCTACTGTTAATGGTTCAACATATGTTATTGATACTATTTCTACTGATGTTACAAATAAATACCCTGTTCAAGGTCATTGTGTTGCTCAAAGGGAAAGCATTTCTTGGACTAGAAATGGTATGTTAAATGCAAGTGGAGAAACTTCTGAACATGATTTAAATGATGAGTCAAAAGAAATGGTAATTACTTTTTATAATGATTTAGAAAAAGAATTATCTGAAAAAATTGATATTATGAATTATTCATCTTTTGAACTTGCTTATATCCCTGATGATATGAAAGGATTTAATCATAATTCTTTTAAAACGGTTTATGCTTACAAAGCAGGAGAAACAGTATTTAAAGGTTCTATTGATGAATGGAATGATTCTAAAGGTGCTTTAGAATATACTTCTCATGAAACTATTACTAATGATTCTGCTAAGAAAAAATATACTGAGAAAAAAAGAATTTTTAATGATTATATTTTTAATACTTGGAAACAAAAAGTATTTGAATATGTAGGTGCAGATATTACTAAGGACTCTCATTTATCTTTATGGGGTGCTGTTTATGCTGATGTTGATTCAGTATCGTCTGATATGGTAAATTCATTTAGTGAATATTTTGAAAAACTTGAATCTCATTTAAAGTAAAATTGTGAATTTACTTTATAAAGGTAAATTTAAGGTTTGTTAATATATACTTGTTTTGCGAATGGTTGGTAACTGAACTCTAAATATTACTTTTAGAAAGGTTATCTTATGGAAAATATATTTAATTTCCAAAAATTTATAAAAGAGTATATCCCTGAAGGAATCTCGTATCCTTCAGAATCAGATTATACTATGGTTTATGCTTACAAAGCAGGAAAAGTTGTTTATCAAGATACTTATAGCAAGTGGTTTGATGATAAAAAGAAAATTGATTATACTACTTTTGAAAAAGTTAAAAACAAAGAAGCATATCACAATGCAGTTTCTGAGTATAATAATTATCATAATATTGGATTTTCTGAATGGAAAAAAGCAGTATTTGAATATGCAGGTGCAGATGAAAAAAATGAATTTCATAAAGAAGTTTGGTCTTTTTCATATGAAGTAACTGATTCATATTCTTGTGATTTTATCTATTTTTTTGAAAACACAATTAAACGCTTTGAAAAGTTTATTAAATAAAAAAGGATTTGGTGATGGGTTGGGGACTTAAGGGTACTAGGAAATATATATGTATATCATGCAGAAACTTCAAAAGAGGCTTCCATTTTAAACATATTCCTAGATGTAACCTTTGTGGTCAAGAAATGACTAAAGTTTCCAATGGCTTACAAATCCCTTCTCCTAAAAACAAAGAAGCATGGAAAAAAATTCATGATTCTTTGTTATATATAAAATCTTCTAAAACACCGTCTATTAATGAATTAAAATATAAATATCGTGATTTAAAAAGACGTAAAAAAGATAAAAAAATATCTCGTAAAAATAATAAATTAAAAGGTTAAAATGATGAATAAAAAAATTTTTTTTATGTCAAAAGACTTAGATGGTTCTTTAATTGTAAATGAAAATAATTGGGATAATGGTTTAATGGAAGGTCATGTGTTTGAATATACTTTTAAAAATGGTTTATTTGCATTACAAGATTCTAACAAAAAAATTGTTTCACTTGCTCTTAATAAAGAAGACTTATTTAAACAAGTAGATATTGATTTTAATGATGTTTATCTATTTACAAATTATCCTGTTGAAATTTTTAATGAATATCTTTATTACAAATATGGATATAGTGATGAAGATAGATTCGTACCTATTTCTATTGATGATGCTATTGTTGAATTTGAGAAAATACAACATTCTATTAAAAATATTTTTCAATCTATTTTAGATATTTTAAAAAAATACCCTGTTTCTCCAACAATTCAAGAAGATTTTGTTTTTAAAATACTTTCTTTTAGAGATAAGGATACTTATTTTTCTTTAAATAGCTTTAATGGTTTAATGAATTTTATTTTTGAATATAGAGTTGTTTTTAAACAACAAAAGGATATTCACACTAAATTGATTGATTTAATTAACTTCGACATTCCTTCTAAATATGGAGATACTTTTGAATGGTCTAACAATGTTCAAAAACTTCTATTCAGTAAAATTAGTTAATTTCTTGTAAGCTTTTTTTAAGTATATATCAGGTAAGATAATGATATATATTTAAAATAGGGGTTTGATTATGAGAGAGGTTAAAAATTTTAAAAACGAAACTCTTTTCCAAGGATATATTAAAATTGAGGGAAAAGATTTATATTTAGAAACTACTTCCAATAATGTTGCTACTAAAAAGGGTAGAAGTAAGTCTACTTTTGATATTTCATTTGTTTATTTTATTGCATCTGTTAATGGAATTGAAATTACTGATTCTGAATTTTTAGATGATATTAAAAAATTAGTTTCTTTATTTTTAGAATTTAAAGTTAAATCTTCAACTGAAAGTATTTATATATCAAATATTGAAAAAAGACTTAATTCTACATTCAAAAAAGATGAAGATACATTATCTACTGTTCATGAGTTATTTACAAAAACTACTAAATATTTAGAGGAATTTTAATGAAAAAAGAGAACTATTTAATAGAAAAAATTGGGAACTGTTATTTACTTAAGTATGGACATTGGGAAAATGGACATTTTAATTATCGTTCATTAGGTGATATTATTGAATTTAATGGTATGTTCGCAGTTAAATTACATAATGATGAAAAAGTTGTTAATATTGAAAAATCTTTAGAAGATGCTATTAATAATACTTCTTTTGGTTCAGATGATTTGTCTATGGGTGATTTTATATATTGTAAATATCCTTTTGAACTTGTTAGAGGTTATAATGAATACTTACGTTCTGAAACAGATGGTTATCCTTCTTTAGAAATTATGATTAAACAATTTGATGATGTTGCTGAATTAGCATTAACTTATTGCCATAGTTATAAAGTAAATTTGTTTTTATTTGCAGATAAATGTAAACGTGACGATTTTACAACAGAACGTAGATATAAAATTTTTATGAATTTGATTAAAGATATTAAAAGACATGATAGTATGTTTATGTATTTAGAAGATTTATCAGAACTTTATGATATTGCTTATGAATATCAAAAACCTTTAAGTAATTATTCTGATAGAAAGAAACAAATAGGTACTTTATTAGGATATGATTATAAAAGACGAATTGGCTATAAAGATGTTAATGAACTGTTCTTTGTTAACCTTCTTTCAAATGGAGATAATATTTTAGATGGATAATTTTATTTTATTTAAAATGTTTGAAACATTTCTTTGTATCTTTGCTTTAGTTTTATTAATAACACCAAAAGAAATTATAGCTAAATACTTTCTTTTAGGGGTTAAAAAAATAGTGGGATTATTTATTGATTTAGATAAAATTCCAACTTCTTTACAAAAGGATTAAATTTGGATTTTAACTCTTTGGATACTGATTCTAAAATAAAAATTATTACTGATATTATTGAAACCATTTGTTATGATAAATTTGGTTTATATGCGTTAGATACACATAGATGGGTAGAAACTGATGGTTTTTATGAAGTTCAATTTGAAATACAAGAATCTAATTTAAAAGATGATTGTATAGAGAGAATTCACGAACCTTCTGATATTAAATATTTATATTTAAAAACTATATGTGGTGATAGTGAATTAGAAGCAGAATGGTCATCTAATAATCCTCAACTAACTACTGTTTCAGAATTTATTTATAGTTGTGATGATTATGATTACAATTCTATATTTGAAAAACTTAAACATTTTGCAAGTGAAAATAATATTAAATTATCGTTATAGAATTTGTTAATTTAAGCTTTGTATAAGTCTAATTATTATAATATTTTTGAATATTCAAAATAAAAGGTAGCATATGTTATTAAATTCTCATATTTCTAATATTAATTTTCTTCAAGCTATCCACAAAGATAGTTTATCTATTATTATGGAAAAAGAAATAACAGATTTGTTTTATCCTGATAACAATGAAGATAGTTTTAAAGATAATTCACACTTAAAACTTTTTTTTAAAGATAATACAACTGATATTGTTTCAGTATTTGAAATAATTTTTAGAGCTAAATTTGTATTAGACCAATTAAGTGCAGATTTATGGTTAGATGAAACCCTTAATATGAATCAAGACATAGATGGAATTTTATTAGATATTTCAACAATGGTTTCTAATATTAAAGAAAAACAAATGGAGAAAAAATAATGGCTAGTTTAAAAAATATTTTAAAAGAACTTGGGTTAAAAAATCAAAAAGGTTCTTATCATTCAAGAAGACAAGGTTTAACAGAAGTTTATATAACTTATGATTACCAACCATTTATGGAAAGATGGAATGAAATATATGATTTAATGAAACGTAAATCTATTAAAAAACTTGAAGATTATAAATGTCCATCAGAATTCAGTAAAGATGTTAGTAGAGTAATGTTTGAAACTGTTAAAAATGATAATAGCAGATGTTGCCAAAGTTTTTCTTATACTTATCATAATAAGTCTATTTATGATGAAAAATTTAGAGAGATTTTTTTATCTATTGAAAAAAATGATTATTTAGATAATTTTAAAGAACCTATTCTATGTTTAACAGAATTTAATGATTGGGAAAAACAAAGAATTAGATATTATTTACCTGTTTCTAAGAAAGATATTCCTTTTATTTTTGAACTTTATAACAGACTTAAAAACCTTGATAAAGATGAAAATATTGATAAATTCCAAGTTGTATTAGACTTTAAAGAAGTAGATGATATTGATTGGAATAGTGGTAGTTATATGGCTAATAACAATTTAGTTATTGAGAAATTATCATGGAAAAAATTATCTACTATGGATTTTGAAAAATTATTTACTAAATTCCGTAAAGGTGGTGGTCTTAGAATAAAAAAAGATTGGTAACTTTATTTAAACTTGGAGAAAATATATGACTAAAACTAAAATGAGAAAAGCCCTTAAATCTTTAAATATTTCAAGCAGTAAGCACCACTATTCAAATGGTCGTAGAACTGAATTTAATATTAAAATTGATTTTCAAGAAATATTAGATAAATGGGATGATATTAAAAATACTGTTGAAGATTCGGAACTTTTACCTTTGAATGAATATGATTGTATAAATACTTTTATTAAACATATTAAATTAATTAAATCTTGTTCATATAATCCACCGAGAAGTAAAAGAAGCTTTTCTATTAACTATATTGATTTAAATACTGATTCTTATTTTGAAACTATTAATTCTATTTTTAAAAAAACTATACTTAATAAAAATTATTCAAAAATCAAAGAACCTACTTTGTATTTAAAAGAAATTAATACTAATGAAGGTGAAGCGTGGTATTTTGGAATTAGAGTTGATTTGGTTGATACTAATGATTTATTAACTTTTGTAAAAAAAATTAATGATACTAAATATAAAGATGCTTTTAGAGTATATGATTATGTTTTTAAAAAAGAATACATTGCTTTTCAATGGTTTAATATGATGCTATTACCTTCTTCTGAATATGAAAACTCGTCTTCAAATGGGTATATGCCAATGTTTAATAATATTAATTCTAATCTTGACCTTAAAAAACTTAATTCTTTAGATGATTATTCTTTATTTGATGCTCTTTACAAAGGTGGCATTGAAAATTATAAAATAGATTAAGGAATTTTTTTTGGTAGCATTACAGCCTGTTTATGATGAAATAAATAAAAAAATTAAAAATCAGAAAAACCCTAATTCTATTGCTTTTAAAATTTTTTCTAATAATATACCTTCTTTTAAAAACTTTGGCGAAGTTATATCTGTTTTGAAACGTAGGTTATCATCTTCTTATGCAACGTGTCGTTTAGCTACAAATATAGGTGGTGATAAATATGAATTTTCTTTTTGTGTTGATTCAGCACATAAATTAGGTTCATCTTTAATTAAGTTAGCAAAAGATGAACCTTTGAAAAAAGATGACTATAGAATTTTTAAAACTTTATTTCATGAATTATATCACACTAAAAATAAAGCTAAAAATCATATTGTAGAAGAAGCTTTTACTGAAATGAATGCT
>Ga0193962_1000386_pt1 | contig 20296 bp, 17 predicted proteins | sample FB_5_MG_FD_140335 | JGI IMG/M metagenome (GOLD analysis project Ga0193962, IMG submission 140335) | Microbial mat bacterial communities from the Broadkill River, Lewes, Delaware, United States - FB_5_MG | ecosystem: Environmental > Aquatic > Freshwater > River > Microbial mats | place: USA... | reverse complement strand
TGTTCAAGAACGTGCAAAATCTTATTAAGGGAAGTCGGACTTTAGGCATTCCTATTATCTGGGTTGAACAGAATCCCAAGGGCTTGGGGCCCACAATTCCCGAAATTGCCGCTATGTTGCCCGATATTGAGCCCATCAGCAAAATGAGCTTTAGCAGTTGCCGGAATGACCGCTTTTTGCAAACGCTGAACGCTCTGGATCGTAAGCAATTATTGATTTCTGGTATTGAGACGCATATCTGTGTCTATCAGACAGCAGCAGATCTCGTGGATCTGGGGTATGAGGTTCAAGCCGTGGCCGATGCCGTATCTTCAAGGGACTTGGAAAATAAAAAAATCGGTTTGCAAAGAATGAAAGATTCCGGTGTCGGTTTGACAAGTGTTGAAACCGCACTGTTTGAACTGCTTAAAGTAGCTGAAGGAGAGCAATTTAGACAGATTATCAGAATTATAAAGTAAGTGGTTCACCCAGCACGCCGAGTGTACGGAATCCTTCCCCTGTCCTGGACCATGGAGAACACCTTTGCCCCATATCCGGAAGACGCCATCAAAAATAATTCCGTAATTTCAGTTCAAATGGGTGGGGATTGAGATAGGTCTGATCCCTAAGCCAGGGCTGGTCGTATTTTCGCACATAATGGTTGATCAGGGTCAAGGGCACCACCAGGGGAACATAACCCTGCCTGTACTGGTCAAATAGAGACAGCATCTCCTGCTTTTCATCTGCACTTAGATTTTTTTTAAAAAAGCCCAGGATATGCATGAGCACATTGATATTTTTCTTTATGGTGGTTTTCAGGTTAAGGGCCTTTAGGAGCAGGGTTTCATATTGCTCAAACAGCGCCTGGGGCCCCTCTTTTGCGATGATTTCTTTGCCTTTGGCCACAAGCTTGCCCAGCTGCCGGTAATGGGCCTGGCTGTGGGAGAGGATCAGCAGTTTGTTTTGGGTATGAAAGGCCACAAGGCCCCCTAAGTTTTTTTGCTCTTCAATCAGCTTTCGCCATCGTCTGAGGCTGAAGATTTTTTCAATGAAATTCTCTCTTAATTGGGGATCATTGAGGCGTCCGGCCTCTTCCGCTGGGATTCTGGGGAAATGTTCGCAAAATGCTTTTGCAAAAAGCCCTGTTCCGGTTTTCCGAACCTTGCCGTCATCGCCGTAGACCCTTATCCGGTAAAGGCCCGAGGACGGGGACTTGCTTTTAAATATAAATCCGCACAGGTTTTCCTTTTCAAGGGCGGCTAATTTCTCTGGAATCCAGTCCGTCATCATCCGGGTTTTATCCTCATGGGTATTCCGGGTCTCCAGGCGCGGGGCAGCAGGGTCCCCCACCAGGCGCACCGACTCCCTGGGGATGGGCATACCGCACCCCACTTCGGGACAGACGGGTACATAATCAACAAAAAGCGAGAGGGTTTGGGTCAAATAGCGGTCATGACGGTGATTTCCGTCGTAGCCCACCTTTTCACCCAGAAGACAGGCGGATGCCCCTATCTTGATTTTGGGGATATCGATTGGGGTATTGGCCGTCTTAGTTGTCGCCATCTTGGTTTTACCGGTCATGGTACCTCCCTTTGGCTGTTTCCATAATAAATGAAAATTTTTTTGATATCGGTTCCAGGTTGGTTTGCTTTTCAGGTCTATGCCGTTTAAAATGAGATTTCATTAAATTGACAGAATTTCTTTAAGTATATAGATTTTAAGACCAAATATCAAAGCGCATATTTTACTTTCAGGAGGCATTGCCCCCATGAACAGAATCATCACGGTCAACGACAAGTTCCAGAAAGGCTACACTTACGAGCTGGCGGCGGCCCCCGGCAAGGCGTTTCACCCGGAATTTCAGCCCCACCTGCCGCCCAAGGACCTTCTGGCCTTGGGGGTTTTCGGGGGCTGTTACATGACCGACTGCCGGGATGAATTCCCGGATGACTGGTTTGAAACGGCAAAGCTCTCTCCCGGGAAAAAAGATATCTCTCTTAATTTCTACGGGGTTGACGCGTCGTTATCCCTATCGGCCTGGCAGGAAAAGGGCTGGATTCATCCGGACGATCCCCGGGGCTGGTTTCAATGGTATTGCCGGTATTTTATGGGCCGGAGACTGCCTGAAGAAGATTTACGGCAGATCAAACGCTGGAAAGGCATCCGTCGCCATGCCCAGGCCATCCGCCTCAATTGCCCACCGGGTTTAGGCTCATGTAGACCCAAACAACGCCAGGTCCTGCTTCACTGGGCCTATGACCCAAGAACCCTTTAACTTTAAGGAGTTGTATGTCACATTCACCCGAATCACAACCGACCCCATTGTCTGACAAACCCGTCCTGGTCACCGGCGCCACAGGCTATGTGGCAGGACGGCTCATCCCACTTCTTCTGGCATCCGGCCACAGGGTCAGGGCCATGGGACGATCCCTTGAGAAAATGGGGGCAAGGCCCTGGGCCAGGCATCCAAAAGTTCAATTGATTAAAGGCGATATCCAGGACACGGCCTCCCTTGAACGGGCCGTTGAGGGCTGCGGCACTATCTATTATCTGGTTCACTCCATGATCTCCAGAAAAAAAGGATACAGGGATGCCGACCGTATCGGCGCCCAAAATATGGTCAAGGCCGCGGCCGCTCGAAACGCAGACCATCTCATCTATCTGGGGGGGCTGGGCGAGATGGATCACCCCAATATCAGCCGCCATCTGGTTTCCAGAAATGAGGTGGGAAATATCCTGATGAACGGAACAGTGCCTGCAACCGTGCTTCGGGCTGCCATGATTTTGGGCTCCGGCTCTGCCAGCTTTGAAATCCTTCGCTACCTTGCCGAGCGTCTGCCGATTATGATCACCCCTCGCTGGGTGCATATGCCCACCCAACCCATTGCCATTTCCAATGTTTTGGGTTACCTCCAGGGCTGTTTGAACACCCCTGAAGTCAGAAATAAGACCTTTGATATCGGTGGCACTGATATTGTCTCATACCGGGATCTGTTCAGAATATTTGCAAAAACAGCCGGGCTTCCACGCCCAATGATGATACCTGTGCCTGTGCTCACCCCGAAGCTGTCAGCGCTGTGGATTCATCTGGTCACCCCGGTGCCCTCTGCCATTGCGCTCCCCCTGACCCAGGGGTTGAGCATTCCCACCATCTGTCGGGATGACCGCATCCGGAAAATTATTCCCCAGGAATTGATCTCCTGTGATCAGGCCATTGAACGGGCCCTGGACCGAGTCAGCCAGGAACAGGTGGATACCTGCTGGGCCGATGCCGGCGAGCTGAAATTTCCGGAATGGGCGCATTGCGGGGATTCAGACTATTCCGGGGGCACCCTGCTCAAATGCGGGTACAAGGCAACGGCTGCGGCCGCGCCCGAAGATATCTGGCCTTATATCCAGGCCATTGGTGGGAAAACCGGGTATTATGCGGCAGACCTGCTTTGGGGAATTCGGGGGGTGCTGGATAGTTTTTCAGGCGGCGTGGGCCTTAACCGGGGCAGGCGGTCTGCCAAAGAACTCTGGATAGGCGATGCCCTGGATTTTTGGCGGGTGCTGGACTGTGATCCTCCGGGGCGTTTGCTGCTGCTTGCTGAAATGAAAATGCCGGGTCAGGCCCTTTTGGAGATCACCCTTACCCGAATCTCAGAAAAGGAATGCGAAATCACCCTTTTGTCAAGGTTCCTGCCCACAGGAATCTTCGGCATGGTCTACTGGTATGCGCTTTATCCCTTTCACCAATATGTGTTTTCCGCAATGCTCAAAGGTATTGTGAAGTCGGCAGGGGTTAAACGCTTAACAGGACCCCGGCGGTTCACCCCTAAAATCTCATGATCCTTTACAAGGAAAACCCCATGTCATCTTCTGGCCTTTGCCGATCCTGTATCCTGCTGCCGCTTTTCATGTTTCTGTTCTTTTGGGGCTGTTCCCCCCAGGAGAAGCGGAATTTTTCAGAAGATGTGTGGGAAAAAGCAGTCTCCCAGACCCGGGAAACAGATCTTTATGCCCCGCATAAAAAAGATGACCGATATTTTGCCCCCTGGATGAAAATGTCGGATAAAAGCTTTCTGGATGTTCTGGGCTGGAAGTTTTTTTCAAAAACCCATTATACAGAAGAGGAAAGGCAATTTCTGCCCAGCATTTTGCCCCACACCCTGCAACGGATTCAAGAGACCCGGGGGGATTTTATCCTCTGGGTCGGGCACAATACCTTTCTTGTCCGCATAGGAGAACAATATTGGCTTACAGATCCCATATTTTCAAAACGCGCCCTTATTCCTAAGCGTAAGACACCGCCCGCCCTGACCCTGAAAGAGCTCAACACCCTGGTCAAAACCCCCAATATTCTCATCTCCCACAACCATTACGACCACCTGGATCGTGGGTCTATAAAAGGGCTGCCTGAGGCGTCCCGGGTATTTGTGCCCAAAGGTCTGGCGGTTATGGTGAAAAAGATGAACAAACCCCACACCCTGGAAATGGACTGGTGGGAAGAAAAAATCTTAGGCCCCGGCATAAAGCTGGTCTGCCTTCCCACCCAGCACTGGTCCATGCGCATCAATCAGGGCCGGAACAAAAGCCTGTGGGCCGCCTGGTTGCTGATCACGCCGTCCACCACCTTTTATTTTGGTGGGGATACCGGCTATTTCAAAGGGTTCAAAGAGACCGGGAAAAAATATCCGGGCATCGACTATGCCTTTATGGCCACCACAGCCTACCATCCCAGATGGTTCATGCACTACCAGCATATGAACATTCCCGAAGCCGTGAAAGGCTTTAGAGAATTGGGGGCGAAATATTTCATCCCCACCCAGTGGGGCACCTTTCACCTGGGAAGCGAACCTGCCGGCTTTCCCGGCCTTGAACTCAAACGTTTTATCCAGACCCGGAACCTGGAACCATCCCGGTTCAAAATCATGGATATCGGTGAAATTTTAAAGATTCGTCCATAGGTGTCCCGGCTGTCCACCACGACAATTTTTTCATGTTTTTCATCTATATTCCATCGGTTTAATTTAAGGCATTGGCTCATTAGTTTGGTTAGTAAACGTTAGTATTATGACCCTGACGATTTGTTGTCGTCGTTCTTGTTTTAGGTGTTATTTCCTGATATTATGAATTTGAATCATAAGGTCATGTCCCCTTTAATTAACCGAACTGATGCCCGTCAATGACAACAACGATGTAGTAAAGATTTAAATCTGCTTTGATAGACATTGAAATTCTCAAAGGGAAACTCCTTTAACCATACCTTTAATTGATTCTCAATATTTGAAGGGGACATGGCTAATCACAAAGGAGGGTGCTATGAAAGAAAAAAGTATCTTTGGAACACAGGCAGATCGGGGTGGACGTAGAAAACTCAAAGACCGCCGCTATTTTCCGGCTGTTGCGCCCGGATCAGAGCAGAGAACCGGACTTAAACGGCGGAGCGGCACAGACCGGCGGCGAAATCACAGATAGACCGGGTCTTCACAGGTGGTGGTCTACTTGTCTTTAGCTTGGAAATAACGGTCTTATTTTTTGACTGAATGCAGACCGGTGTTTCCTTATCGGTAATCAGGGGCCTGCCCATGAAAAGGGGCAGGCCCCTGTCATTTAAAAAAGTCGCCCGGAATGGTAAATTTTTACAATTATGATTGAACAAGAGATGCAGCAAAATCATCAATGATCAACATGCGACATTAGGAGGTCAATATGACGGATAATGAAAGGCGGGGCGTAAGCCGCCGTGGTTTTCTAAAAAGGGTGGCTGCCGGGAGCGCAGCCATGCTTCTGCCCGGTACCGTGAGTGCATCCCAGCAAGGCAGTGAGCTGGCTACCCTGCATGATTTATCTAAGTGCATCGGCTGTGGAGAATGCGTTTCAGCCTGCGCCGAGCAAAACGAAGCCAAATATCCTGAACCCCAAAAGCCTTTTCCAAAGATGTACCCCGACAGGGTCAAGGTGTCGGACTGGTCAGATCGCCGGGATGTGGAGGAGAGGCTTACGCCTTACAACTGGCTGACCATCCAGGGCGTAGCGGTTGATTGGCAGGGGCAGTCCCATGAAATTTATATTCCCCGCCGCTGTATGCACTGCCAAAATCCTCCCTGTGCCAATTTATGCCCCTGGGGGGCCTGTGCCCGGGAGAACAATGGGGTGGTACGCATTAATGCCGGCATCTGCCTGGGCGGTTCCAAGTGCAAGTCGGTTTGCCCCTGGGATATTCCCCAGCGCCAGACAGGTGTTGGGCTTTATCTCAAACTCATGCCCGGGTTTGCCGGAAATGGCGTTATGTATAAGTGCGATCGCTGCTTTGAGCGTCTGGCCGACGGTGGTGTGCCGGCCTGTGTGAGTGAATGCCCCGAAGAGGTCCAGTTCATAGGCCCCAGGCAGGATATTTTGGTGCAGGCCCATGCTTTGGCTAAAACCTTTGCCGGTGACGCTGATGAGAATGAATTTATTTATGGTGAGTACGAAAACGGTGGCACCAATACCATTTATGTCTCTCCCGTCCCCATTCCTTTGCTGGCGCAGGCCTTGGAAACAGGTCCGGGAAATCCGCATATGGATCCGGTGGAAGATATGATGGCCCAGGACGAGTTTCTGGGGATGGCGGCCTTGGCGGCTCCGGTGGCCGGCGTAGCTGCAGGGCTGTTGACTGCGGGGGCAAAATTTATCAAGCCGGGACAACAAGACAAGGAGGTGCCCCATGAATAGCCTGTTTCCCAGGTGGCTGAACCGGATCATGCTTGCGGTTATCGCACTTTTAGCCCTGACCGGGTTGGCCCAGATGCCCATTTTCAAACGTTATTACATTGCAGATATCCCAGGGTTTGGCTGGCTTGCTGCCTTTTATACCACCCACAAAATACACTATATCGCCGCCACTGTTTTTCTGGTCCTGATTTTCTGGATGGCTACGGTGTACCTGTTAAATTACCGTAAGACATGGCGGCCCACAGTCATGGGGAGGTTGCGCCTTGCCATTTTGGCCCTGATAGTGATAACCGGAATATTGCGAACGCTGAAGAATCTGCCCGACCATGGTTTCAGCCCCATAACGATCATGGCTGTTGACTGGATACATCTGGCCGCTGCCATGCTGCTGGGTATAACCGCCATCCTTGCCCGGGTGGGGCCATGGCACCGCAACGGGGTTTATGCAACCCGCCATTGATTAGATCATTCCCAGGTCAATGGCCTTAATCACCTGTTTGGCTTCGTTGAACGTGTGGTCCTTGTCAAGGGCGGCCTGGAAATAGGTCTTGGCTTTGGTGGCGTTTTTTGCGTCCAGATAAAGACGGCCTATGTTGTAATATATATATGGCTCGTCCGGGTGGATTTTTAGTGCTTTTTTGTATTGTTTCATGGCTTCTTTTATGTCGCCCTTTTTCCGGTAAAGTACCCCTAACGTATTAAAGACGTTCAGTGAATTGCTGCCGGAAGCCAAAAGCTCATTGAGCATGTCCTCGGCTTTTCCCAGTTTATCGGTATCCATATAGATTTCTGCTGCGATCCGGGTGCACTCTTCAACCTTTTCAGCGGCACCCATGGCCTTGTATACCATGGCCATGGCTTTGTATGCCTTGACGAAAAGTCGGTCCAGACGTGTCGCCTTTGAAAAGGCCTCTATGGCTTCGGGGTGTTTGTTTTGGGCCGTTTTGATGTATCCGATGTTGTAATAATATTCCGGATTTTCTTTTTGGTTTACCAGGGTTTGGAATAACGCCAGCGCCTTTGTGTATTCTTTTTTTTCAATGAGCTTGAGGCCTTTTTTTACACTGAGCTCGACCTGATGAATGACGGGATCTTTAAGCTTGCCCAGGGCCGTTGCCAACCTCATTTTCATGGCCTTTGGATTATAGGGAATGACAAAAAGTCCGCTGACACCTGCCTGACCCGCTTTGATGACCTTGATTTTGGTAAATGCGCTGTCTGTTAAAAAAAAAGGCAGATCTCCCAAACGATCTTCTTTTCTCAAAATTTTCAACAGCGCCAGGCCGGACATATCGTTCATATCATAGGCGGCAATAGCACATCCGATGTCGGATGATTTTAATACTGCCCACCCGTTGTCTGCACTGTCGGCAGTTATGATTTGGGTGTAGCCTATTTTTTTCAGGGCTGTTAAAAGTCTGTCCTGCTCCAGTGTATCTTCGGTGATGGTAAGAATTGACGGGTGGGGCATATGTATTCCTATAATTTGTCCAGCATTGGACGATTGCTTTTACGCGTTCCCGGTCGGTGCATCAGAAACCGATCTGCCAGAAATTCCTTGATTTCGTATACGGCATTGGTATCCCGGAGTTCTGCCATCTGAAAAAAAAACAGGCGGATCTCTTTTCCGGCATACTGGTTAATTTGATCGGCTATGGCTCTATACCTATCATCCAGGGGGAGGTCGGTGTCAAGCTTCAATTGATCCAAAAACAGTTCCCCCCAGGAATTGAGAGCCAATAGCTCAATTTGCGCCACACCGCAGAGCGGATCCGGGCAAACCAACAGAATCAATATTTTGGTCCACCGGGCATCGTGTTCAAAACAGCCGTCAAAAAGAGGTTTGACCGGCTGCATGACCAGGTAGAGGGTATCTGTGGAGATTGCTTGATCCCTGCTTTCATAAAGCTTAAGCTTGGTTTCCAGCTTTATATGGGTTTTACTTCTCCGATAAAGCCGGTTTTCCATGATCCATCCCATCAGCCCCAGGAACGCGTTGGATGTGTGGATAACGCTTTTATTATTTGTCTTTGAACGTGTGGCGTTTAATATCCATTCCTCCATCGAATTTTTTCTTATTAAAAGAGATGGAAACGCCTGTCGGGTTAAAAAATTTGAACTTTCCTGAATTTTGCCCGCTTCCGTGTTCAGACGCGCTTTGACTTTGTTGTTCAGAATCCTCATATTCCTTTGTTCCGTCAGGGACAGGTCTTTTTCGATGGCCTTTTCGTGTGTATTGATCTGTTCGTACATCCCGGCCAGGCGTTGGATTAAGGTGGTGTCAAAGAACCGTCTTCCCTTTTCAGGCCAGTTTGGATAGGACATCAGCTTTTTGACCTCGGACGGCAAGATGTTCCAGGTTCGGATATATTTGTTCAATAATTGTTTTTTAGGCGATCCGGGTTCCGGTACCCTGACTTTGGGATAACTGCAGAGCCTGAAAAATATGGCGGTTTTTATCAGTTTGAGCCCATCCTTGGCATGGACCTGGTGGTAGTGGAGTACTCTATCGAACATGATTTTGTAAGGGTCGCTTTCGCAATCGTCAATGCCGGCTTTTGTAAATTTTTGTTTAAGCCTGTCGCACAGGAGCATGGCGCTGTTTTTTTCGTCGGTTATGTGGGAAAGGATCATGGTGGCCTTAAGCAGGGCCTTGACCGGATCTTCTTTGGACTTGCAGATATGCCAGCGGATGCCCTGGTGAATGTCTTTGACGGAGGGCATTTCGACCTTTCCGAGATCAAGGAAATCTTTTAAAAAAAAAGTCAGTTCAGGTTGCCGGAACAGGTATTCGACCAGACGGTCGTATGTGCCTTGCTGCATATTTGCCGGTAAAATGGTCCATATCGGAATTTTGCCGGCAATCATTAAAAATGTCCGGTAAAACTCTTCTTTGAGGAACAGCTTGGGGGCGATCATTGTTTCAGGCTCTTCAAACCCGGCATAGCAGTCTTTCCGGATATCTGCCTGATCCATGATGAAAAACGTCACCTCCTGATCAAAGTTTTCCCTGGAATATCTAACGATTTGGTTGAGTTTTTTTTCAAGGTTGTAATATCGTTGTTCGGTAAAACAGGTTTTGTCGATGATGACCCAGTAATCAAAATCCGACTGGGCCGATTGGGTAAAGGTGCCCAAAGAACCGATGTGGTAAAAACCAAGTACGCAGGGATCTTTGATGTCCGTTTCAGTGTCGAGGATATTCCGGGGAACCCCTTTTTTGTCCATCACCGCTTTGTAAAATCCTGACTTTTTAAAATTGTAGATGCCGCAGGCTTCGGGCGGTTCCGGCACATACCCCGGAAATTGCGGATGGTTAATGTGAATGAGAAAAGGAATTCTGATAAAAAGTTCAAGCTTTGGGCCTGAAAGGTAGCGTAACGCCTCACGCATCCTCACCACGTTGTAGTTGGAAAAGGCCGCTTTCATCCCGGTGAGCTTGGCAGCCAGGGTCTTTTCTGTGGGTGCTGAAGAATCGTGCATGGCCTATCCCGGTTTTATAGGTGAGTAAATCATTTGAAAAGATAATACAAAGTGTCTAAGATTATAGTGATATTATAAGAACGATTTTTTATTATTTTCAAGTTAAGTTTTAGCATGGAGCATGAATGAGCGACAGGGATTCCTCTCATACCGGCATTGATCTGGATGTTATCAGTATTGAAGAACTGATCGAAAAAGATGGAGGTGATCCGGAAAAATTTCAGAAAGGCATACGTTCGGACCCACAGGATTATCGGGTCTACTTAAGTGGTATCTTAAAAAGAATGCGCGGTAGAGAGGCTTTTCTAACTTTTTCCCAACAGATCAACAACGTTAATCAGATACTGAATATGGATTATTCCTCTGCAGGGGATATTGCCCAGGTGATTCTTAAAGACCTGAGTTTGACCGCACAGGTGCTGAAGCTTGTGAATTCCTCAATTTACCGGCATTTTTCAACCAAAGGTATTTCAACCATCTCCGAGGCCATGATCATATTGGGTACGGATGAAATCCGGGAGTTGGCAGCCGGACTTAAAGTTTTTGAGATGATGAAATCAAGAGCCAATTCACTGATTTTGAAGGAGAAAATGCTCAGAAGTCTTCATCGCAGCGCTGTTGCCAGGCAGATTGAAAGGGAAAGGGGCGGTAGAACCTCCGATGCTTTCCCGGTTTCGGCCATGTTGTATGAGCTGGGAGAATATCTGGTGGCTCTTCTGGACCCGGATACTTATATCAAGGTGGAGGTCGCCTTGGAAGACGACGGGATATCAAGAGAAACTGCAGCTAAAATGCTTTTAGGCTTAACCTATTTTGAACTTGGGCAGATGGTTGCCTTGAAGTTTAATTTGCCCCACACGATTGTACAGGCCATGCGGCCGGTTTCCTTGACCGCCGGGCAGAGTTTGAGGATTGCCCCAAAAGAAGAGGCCCGATATCTCTGCGCCTTTGTCTATGAACTATGCAATATTCCTGCGTTGGAAAATGACGCTGTATCCCTTGATGCCACAGGTAAAGTTGTGGATAAATACCGTGGCATTTTAGATTTTGATGCCCCGCAGGCACTGGCGTTGGCCTGTACAGCTATGGAGCGGGTGGTTCGGCACGCTGAAGTTATAGGAATTGGGCCTGTGTTAACCATGCCCGTGAAAAACGATCCGGGGATAAAAAACAAGGAAAAACTGGATCAGGGCATCAGTCGTGTGGAAGAGGCGCTAAATGAAGGCCTTAGCATTCATAAGATTTTTACCCGGCTGATCGACACCATGGCGCAGTGCTTTTGTTTTAATCAGATCGTCATCAGTATCAGAAAGAAAGAGACCAACACCATGGAGCCCCGGTTTGTCCGGGGGGAAAAACGACCGAGTGGGTTCGGCAAAGCCATGGGGTTTAAAATTGAAGCGGCATCGGACCTTTTCAACAACGCCATCGACCGGAAAATCGATATTATTGTCAAAGATACTAAAAAAGAGTTGTCCAGGCAGCAGGTTCCTTCCTGGTATATGAAGAAAATAGCCGGCCCCTTTCTGGTAAAGGGATTCGGTATTTTTCCCGTATTTGTGGACGGCAAAATTGTCTCTATGATTTATGTGGACTGGGATGAAAAGAGCCCGGAACCGGACCAGAATACTCTGGGATATATCCAGGGGTTTAGAAAACAGATGATCAGGGCCTTTACCCTTCACGCCAGGTGAGCTTGTCTTAAATTTTACGGCCATTTCAGCCTTTTATTTGAGTTTGATTTGTACTATACCATGATCCATGAATACGGATTGCGAAAAACCGGTTTTTTATTCCGTGGGGCGGTGTGAATCCGATCCCGTGCGCCGGGCGGAAATGAAAATTAAGCGTTCCGTTTTTGTCTGCAGGATTAGCTACGTTGATACCATTGAAGGGGCAAAGGAATTTATCTCCACGGTTTCCAAAGAATATAAAACCGCCACCCATAACTGCTGGGCTTATGTGGTGGGCGATTGCGGGCAGATCAGTCATTGTTCAGATGCGGGGGAACCGCCGGGTACGGCCGGAAAGCCCATGCTCAATGCGCTTTTATCCCATAATATGGCCTGTGTTGCGGCGGTTGTTACCCGGTATTACGGCGGAGTGAAACTCGGGGTTCGCGGTTTGATTGAGGCCTACGGTCTGGCTGTGGACGAAGCCATTGCCCAGGCTCCCCTTGTCCGGCTGGTGAAGACCCAGTCTTTCCAAATTTGTCTGGATTACAGCCTGAATGATCCTTTTTTAAACCGCATCAGTGCCTTGAAGACCACAATTTCCGGAACGGATTATAAAGAGAAGGTCACCCATGAACTGGCCGTGGAATTGTCCGACCTTTCTGCCCTGGAATCATTGCTCGTACAATACCAACGCCGGGGGCTGCTGGATTATACAAAAATAACGGCCTGATCGTCGGGGCGTCTGTTTATCCTAAAATACTTTTCCTTATATCTGCTTTTCATCCAGTTAAAAAGTATTGACACCAAGAAAAAATTCAGTATTCTTTAAAAGAAATAAGGAATACTGAATTTGGTGAATAAATGAAAATTAAATTGGGCCCGTTGCTGCGGGCCATTCGAAATGCGCGGCATCTGACCATCAAAGAGGTGGCAACAAAAGCCGGGGTCAGTTCAAGTCTGTTGTCCCAGATTGAACGCAACCGCATATCTCCGTCCTTGGATACCCTCCTGGAATTGCTGGAAGTTTACGGGGTCTCTCCGGAAAAGTTTTTTAAAGATTATGAGACCATGAACCGGGTGGAGATTATCAAAAAAGACCAGCGCCGGGTTTACCAGCGCAAGGGGTTTAAATATGAAACTTTGTGCGGACTCAGTCAATCCAAAGGTAACCATTCATTTACCGCCTTTTTTCTTGAGATTGAACCGGGACAGCAGCGGGGGGATGAGAATGACGGACATCTTGGCCGGGAGCTTGGGATTGTTGTTAACGGTTCCGGTCAGCTAATTTACGGCGGGGATGTCTACGACATAAATAACGGAGATGCCCTCTCTTTTTCGTCCCAGATACCCCATGTGATTAAAAATTCGGGTGACGATCTGTTTCAGGCCTATTGGATTGTCACGCCGGCGGACGGTGAAGATTATTTTGGTGAAGGAAATAATAAATAATGGAGAGTGCCATGGGAAAAACAATTGCTGAAAAAATTTTTGACGCCCATCTGGTGGACAAACCCTTCGGGGATGTCAGCGTACTGCGCCTGGATCGGGTTTTCTGTCATGAAATTACCACCCCGACTGCGGTCTTGGACCTGGTTGCAAGGGGAAAAGACCGGGTGTTTGACCGGGATAAAATCAAGGCGGTGATTGACCATGTTTCACCGGCCAAAGATTCCAAAACCGCCATGCAGGGAAAAATTATGCGGGACTGGGCCCTTCGTCACAACATAAAAGATTTTTTTGATATTGGCGAAAACGGGGTCTGCCATGCCCTGTTTCCTGAGAAGGGGTTTGTCCGTCCCGGCTTCACCATCATTATGGGCGACTCCCATACCTGTACCCACGGGGCATTTGGTGCCTTTGCCGCGGGTGTGGGCACCACCGATCTCGAGGTGGGAATTTTAAAGGGTGTGTGTACCTTTAAACAGCCGGAAACATTCAAAATTGAAATTACCGGGACCCTTCAGCCGGGCGTATATGCCAAGGATATCATTCTTGAAGTGATTCGTCAGATCTCCGTGAACGGGGCGACCAACATGGTCATTGAGTTCACAGGACCTGTGGTGGATACCATGGGCATGGATCAGCGCATGACCCTTGCCAATATGGCCGTGGAAGCCGGTGCAACCTCAGGACTCTGCCTGCCGGATATGACAACGGTTCAGTATCTGTGGCCTTTTATTAAGGATGAGTTCAAGACCCCCGAGGATGCCCTGGCAGAATACTCCCAGTTTTGTTCCGACCCGGATGCCGTCTATGCAAAGACAAAGACCATTGATGTCAGCAACCTTGAACCCCTGGCAACCTTTGGATTTAAACCGGACAATGTTAAACCGGTGTCACAGATGACCGGTACCCGTGTGGATCAGGTTTACATCGGCTCCTGTACCAACGGGCGTATAGAGGATCTTCGTGAGGCAGCCGCCGAAGTGGCAGGCAAAAAAATCAATCCCGGCGTCCGGGCCATTGTATCTCCTGCCACGCCGGATATTTTCAGTGCGGCACTGGATGAAGGGCTGATTAAAACGTTTATGGATGCAGGATTCTGCGTTACCAATCCGACCTGCGGCGCCTGTCTTGGGATGAGCAACGGGGTTCTGGCCGAAGGGGAGGTGGCGGCGTCCACCACCAACAGGAATTTTAACGGACGAATGGGCAAAGGCGGCATGGTTCACCTCGTGAGCCCGGCCACAGCCGCAGCCACAGCACTCCATGGCGTGCTCACTCACTCTGACCGGTTTAAAAATTAGGGAGGGACTATGAAAGACTTTAAAGGAAAAATGCTCTGCCTGGACCGGGCAGATATCAATACCGACGAAATTATTCCGGCCAGATATCTGACCGAAATTTCAAAATCCGCCTTAAAACCCCACCTGCTTGAAGATTTGGTACTGGAGGGCTTTAATCCTGAAACGGATCTTAAAGATGTCCGTGTGATTGTCTCCCGCGGCAATTTTGGTTGCGGCTCTTCCAGGGAGCATGCGCCCTGGGCATTGGAAACCAACGGCATCAACGTGGTGATTGCCCCAAGCTTTGCCCGGATTTTCAGACAGAATATGTTCAATTGCGGCATGATGGCCATTGAGCTGCCCGACGAAAAAGTTCAGACCCTGTTTGAACTGGGCGCCGGCAAAGAGGCTCAGCTTTGTGTAGACGTGGAAAACGATACCCTTATTGTAACAGATGATAGCGGTAAAGAGCTGACACTAGAATTTTCTATTTCAGAGTTTGATAAAAACCTGGTGAAAACCGGGGGGTGGGTCGAGTTTGCAGATAAAAACTATTAATTAGCGCCTGAACAAAAACCGCGTGTCTGGACGGCTCGTTAGGGGCGCGTATGCTCACAACGTTGCCCGGATGCAAGACGTATAAAACATAAACCCCTCACAACCTTGCAGTTGTGAGGGGTTTATGTTTTTATGTTAATTTTAGGCTCGTAATCAAAATCCCTCCATATGACTTGGCTTTTAAGTCTTGTTTGGACGGTTTTCTTCTGATCGCAAGCCTTACCGTCGCCGGCCCTTGAACTCTACCATTGTGTATCATTAATGAAAGGATGCAACTATGAAGTCTAAAATTTATGTTGTTTTTTTAGTACTGGCAATAACTATATCGTTTAATTTAAATGTATGTGCAGCATCGGAAAGTCATCGTAATGCTGCGGACCAATTGCTTGATACAATGGATCTCGATACTCTTTTGGCCGGCACAATTGAAAGTATGTTGCAGTTGGAATTATCGCAAAATACTGCCTTGCAGCCATATAGAAATACCATGAGGCAATTTTTCAACAAATATATGAGCGGAGAGAGTTTGAGAGAAGATTTTATTAATATTTATGTTGAAACCTTTACGGAAAAAGAGATTAATGAACTTAATGCGTTTTACTGCACCCCAACAGGACAAAAATCCCTAAAAGAATCCCCTGCTATGATGAGTAAGGGTGGGAGAATTGGTCAGCAGAGAATTCAAGAAAATATTTCTGAGTTAACAATGATGATTCAAGAAGAAGCCAAAAGAATCCAGGAGCTACAACAAACTTCTGAGTGATTTGTATTGCTTTTGGCGTGTAGTGAAAACTATCCCCTCGCCCTGCGGTCGGCGGTCCCAAAGAGGGAAAACCGGAATCCGGCCGTCGGACTTTCTTTAACCGCATGGCAGGTATTAATGATCAGGTTGACCCTTGCCTGGGTGATTTGCTTCAGGCCCTTGATGTTTTCTCCCTTTTTTTATCAAAAAAGCCACAAGGCCAAAGAGAGCAAAACTGACCGGCAGACAGATGAGATACCAGAGCAGGGTACCTACATGAAAAGCGTCCGGACCGCTGCCCAGGGTGAAAATCCACTGGCTGCCGAATCTCTCCCCAAGACTTTCCCGGGTGTAGGTTCTGGACAGATAGGCCACAACAAGCAGGGCCGGAAGGACTGTGGTGACCAGGTTCTTCATCAGGCCTTCAAAAAAATAATCGTAATAGACCTGGTTCAGCTTGGCCTGGTCAATGTTTTTGGCCATGGCCTTTCCCTTTTCCCTGTCTTCAGCAGCCATGGCGGCTTGCCGCACCGACTGCCAGTGAAGAAATTCTTCTTTCAGATACCTGTGTCGCCGGGTGCGGTAGACTTTGGATAAAATTTTTGTGATACCGGCGGTGGCAAGGGCAAGGATGAGCACCACCCCGGCCGGACCCAGGACCTCAACGGGATTAAGAAGTGTGTCCAGCGCAGTAACGATACTTTCAAGCCCGCACTCGACTTGCATCCAGAGCATGTCTAAAAATTCATCCATAACAGCCTTTTTGATAAAACTTGCAGTTAACCCTTTGTGCCCAGAACCTGATGATAGGTCCTGGGCACAGGGGGTTCAAGACGGTTTGTCTTTAATTCAGATCTATATCCAGATTTCTATTTTGAAAAATCTGAAGAACAGGAAGAACAGGGTACAGGCCAGCACCACTTTCAGGGTCATCTCCGAGAACATTTTCTGGACCCTGGAGCCGAGCATACCGCCGGCAAACCCGCCGATAATAATGGCAATGGCCAGGGTCATATCCGGCAGATAACCGGTAATCAGGTACCCGATAAAAGAGCCGATACTGGAAAAACAGGTGCCGATCAGGGATATGGGCACGGCTACATACATGGGCAGTGCGCCGATGGATGTCATGGCAGGCACCAACAGGAAGCCGCCGCCTATGCCAAAGGAACGGGATACTATGCCGATGAACACGCCGATAATACCAAAGAGCAACGGATTGATCCTGAACTCTTCACCCCAGAACTTGAAGCGGTAGTCGGTCAGCCCGGTTTTAACCGGCTCGATGGAGCCCATTTCAGCGGCACGCCCCTCAGCCTTGGCCTTGGTGATTTCCGCATTGAACTTCTGGGTCATGGCCTTGATATTTTTTCGTTTTTTCATGGCCTTCGGCGTCATTTCCATGAGGGTCTTGATCCCCATGAGCACAACCAGAACGGCCAACCACTCCTTATAGGCCTTCATGGGCAGAACAGCTGAAACGTATTTGCCCAGCCAGATAGAGCCGATAAAAATACCTGCGCCAAAGGAGAGGCCCACGGGCCAGGCCACCCGTTTTTCGACCACGGCATATCGCCAGAAGGAGCCCAGGGGGGAGAACAGAGTCAGGGCCATGTTGGATGGCTTGAGCACGTTGGCCGCGTTAATGCCCACAGGCCCCATGGTGTTGACCACCAAAGCCTGGAAGGCCGCCATGAGCAGTCCGCCGGCCGCACCGATCATGGAAAAGTAGGTGCCCACCAGGATGGCGCCGATAATGATCCAGAGTGGGTTCATGTATCGGTAGCCCTTGGAGAGCCAGTACCCGTTTTTTTCAATGGTGTAGTCGGTTGTTTTATCCCCGTTGACATAGACGTCAAACTGGGTTCCGGGAGGGGTGTGCCTGAAGGATTTGAAGCTGACGGTAAACTGCCCCGTGCTCTTGTCCAGGTTGAGCTTAGTCCCCTTGTCCCAGTAGTTTCCGCTGGATTCATCCGTAACCACGGTTTTGGAAAAGATCACTACCTTGCCCCTGCGGTTGCCTTCTTTGACAATGGTATTGATGCCAAAATCGTTTTCATTGGCCCAGCGCAGAAAATTCCACTGCTTGGCGGAGGTAATGGGACCCATCATGGCCCGGGCAGCCGGATCCACATCGTCAAAATTTTTTTTCAAATAGAACATGGTGGTAGAGTATATGCCGTTTCCCTTGCCCAGGATCACCGAGGGACCGCCGAATTTCTTTTTTTCCACCTTGCCGAATTTTTCCGGTACGTTGGTCACCAGGTAGTACATGGGAGGGATGGTGGTGTCCATATCAAAAGCGCCCTTGGCCGTGATGCTTTTGAACTTTTTGGTTTCATGGACGCCGGTCGTGTCCTTGGGGGCGAATGTTTCTGTCTGGGACAGGGTCAGGTAAAGATCGGCACCGGGCTCGATTTGTCCCTTTATTTCGACCACATCCCCTGCCTTGTAGGATGAGGACGATACACTTGCACTGTTTGCGGCCAGACACATCTGGGCTGACAAAAACAGACCCAGCATGATGACAGCCAGATACGAACAGGTTCTTTTCATTCTTTTCTCCTAAAAATGCCTTGGTATTTTAAATAGCAACGCTTGCTTGACCTGGAAAGGCGCAGTAAAAATATTGCACCACCATTCTTATTGCAACGGCGTAACCTAAGCCTTGCATCTGTTATGAAAATCAGGCTGGGCATTGCGGATATTTAAGGTTTACAACAAACTGATCCAAGGCCGCCCTTTTTTGCGCCGAAGGTTGAAAAAATTACGGCGCTGTCCGGAGGCGGCCTTGTACGTCAGGGATTGTGAACTGTTATTTTTCTTTTTCCTTCGGCGCTCTGAAATTCAGGAGCGGACAAAGTTTACATATATCAAAGCCCGGATAGGTTTCACCTGTCCTGGGAAAGGATACGCCGCCGTCACGCACCGTACGTTCCAGCATCCAGTGAACGGTGGGCTCCATCTGTTCATAGGGCATGATCCAGTTGACCTCGCCCTGTTCGGTTTTTCCGGCCGTGTAACTGCTGCTGCACATCTGGGTGACGTTGAATTTGTCCGTGACCAAACATTGAACACAACCATGGCAGATGGAAGAATTCATGGTCATAATCATTTCAAAGGGATGTGTATCAAAGGCTGCATCCCAATCGTTGGCCAGATGGTATGACTGAAGGGGGTCGCACATGCCGTGGATCAGGTCGGGTGTGAAGGGGGCTTTGTGAAGGGGGGCGGTTGCAAAGGCCAGGGGCGCTTGGGGCAGCCGTTTTTTTGTTTTAACAAATCGTTCGGCCTGGGCCCGATCCTTGGTATACTTCAGGTGGCTGTCGATCTCGCTTTCATCCATCTCTTTCCACTTCATTACATATTTCGCGTTGCCGCATCCCACCTTCTTTTCAGTGCCCAGCAGGATATCGCCTCTCTGGCGGCTTGCAGCCACAAAGGCACAGAACGTAACGGCGGGGCCGGATACCTTGTAGTCGACATTCTTCTTAAACTCTTCCAGTTCATCCTCTTTGAAAAAATATTTTACCGCAACCGGATAATATTTCATCTTGAGGATATTTCTCAAGGCGAAGACGATTCCGGCGTCACTGATTTTGCCGTTGTTTTTTTCCGCGCTGGCCAGTATGGATTTTGCCAGTCCCACGTCGTCAAGACACAGATCAAAGTCCAGTGAAGAAAAATCATTTGTTGTCATAGTTTCATCCTCCCATGAAAAGCATCTGTCAATGGCCAGGTTTTTCCATTGGCATGATGCTTTTGCAGATTGTAAAAAAAATAGTAAAAGCAAAATTTCATATTTTGTTAACCCCGGCAGTGCGGAACACAATATCCCACCCACTGAGTGCAGACTTTTCAGCCTATCTATTCCGGCGCTTTCCAATAAAGCATACCGGAAGGAGCGATTTTTAATTCGGACCTTCTACCTGACAATAGAGCTTAAGCCATAACCATGCCAGAACGATTAAAACAAGGGCGAAATTCAATTGTCTTGTATGCAAGGTGCTGAATTTTAAAAAATATTATTTATTGAAATCTGAAAGGCAATCGTGGCTTACCCTGATACCCCAACCCGTTTCCTCACGGTTCTAAGCCTGGCAGCAGCAGTCTCTCCTGCCAAGGGCTTGAAAAGGAGAGGGTAAGGCCGGAATACGAATGGGGCCTGACCGTTGCAATAAAATTTTGGCAGTGCAATAAATTCATTGCACTTCTTCGGGGCGTTGGAAAAATGAAGAGACTGAACTTTTTTTGTTCAACAGCCGGATTCCATGAACCTAACCATGCCCTATTTGTGCTTGCATGGAAAGATGCCTGGGATATATATTTAAATATTCGTATTTTATCGTGTTTTCTCATGGCCTGTTCTTGCTGCGTCGGATGCCGGGGCAGGCTGCAGAATCGTATCCTGCATTCGTAACGGAGGGGTTCAT
>Ga0193962_1000385_pt1 | contig 20314 bp, 13 predicted proteins | sample FB_5_MG_FD_140335 | JGI IMG/M metagenome (GOLD analysis project Ga0193962, IMG submission 140335) | Microbial mat bacterial communities from the Broadkill River, Lewes, Delaware, United States - FB_5_MG | ecosystem: Environmental > Aquatic > Freshwater > River > Microbial mats | place: USA... | reverse complement strand
TTCTTACCTTGCTACCTGTCTACTCTAATCTAGTTCTTACCTTGCTACCTGTCTACTCTAATCTAGTTCTTACCTTGCTACCTGTCTACTTTAATATTTTTAAAATTAATTTAGTAAAATTTATAATTATCACCTAAGTGATAAATTAAATGATTATGTTACGTTATTCCTATTTGTTTACTTATTTAAATTGTTTTAAAGAATCGAACTTTAGAGTTACGGATAATGAGTCCGTACTTGTACCTACAAACAATTTTTTACATAACAATTATACAGGGCTATCACCTAAATAGCTATTTATTCCAAAATATTAAATTGTATTAAAAAAAATTATTACTATTATTATTATTCGCCATAAAACAATAATTTCAATTGAATTTTTTAATTTAGTTACTACAATGTTTTGCTTCACTAAATTTTTATAAATCTATTGCTTATAAATAACTAAATGTGTATTTAACAATAGATATCGTAATCATATTTACGCATATACTTTAATAATAGATATCCATTTAATGGCTTTTTATTTATTAATACTTATATAAAAAAAAACTAAACAGTATTAATAATTAATAATTATATTTATTGTTTATATATTATTACTAATATTTCTAAACAAAATAAACATAAAGTTTTTAATCTAAAAACTTATTATTAGAAAATAAAATAATCTAGGTTATGTTTCTTAATTTTAATTTTACATTACCAAACATTAATGTAGCTTATAAACATACTAATATTACTTAGTAATTTATCACCATTGATTAACTTTACTCGGTCCTCGCGTACTAGAGTCAACTATTATTTATTTTCTAATCTTTACAGCAGATAGGGACCAAACTGTCTCACGACGTTCTAAACCCAGCTCATGTACCACTTTAATCGGCGAACAGCCGAACCCTTAATAACTTATACATTAATAGGATGTGATAAGCCGACATCGAGGTGCCAAACGAATTTATCAATAAGAACTCTCAAAATTCATTAGCCTGTTATCCCTAGCGTACCTTTTATTCGTTACTCGATAATTTTTCTACTAAAATATACCGGGTCAATATAATAGACGTTAATCCTTAATATACTAGTTTGTATATTAATCAATTCTTAAAAAATTATTCCATTTCATAAAAATATTTTATACTTCAATTTAAAAATATATATACACCTCCGTTACTTTTTAGGAGGTGGCCGCCCCAGCCAAACTACCAACCAATATATATTATATTTATTTATAATAATATAATTAAAATTTTAATTTTTTCAAAGTAGTTTTCCATTTTTAATATAAATTTCCTACATTGCTAGATTAAAAAAATCAAAATTTATATACAGGTTATAGTAAAGGTGCATAGGGTCTTCCCGTCTAACTGTAAAATAATCGCATCTTCACGACTAATTCAATTTCGTAAGAATAATATTGGAGACAGCGGGGCAGTCGTTACACCATTCATGCAGGACGGAACTTACCCGTCAAGGAATTTCGCTACCTTAGGACCGTCAGGGTTACGGCCGCCATTCACTGGGATTTATAAAAACAGCATAACTATTTTATTTCATCTTGCAGCATTGGGCAGGTGTCAGATCTTATACATCATTTTATTAAATTTAGCAAAATCTTATGTTTTTAATAAACAGTCGCCACCCCTTTTTTTTAAATACATTTAGTCCTTTTTATCCCGAAGTTACAAAGTTAATTTGCCGAGTTCCTTCAATATTATTAATCTTTTTGTTTTCATTTATTCAACTAGAATACCTGTGTTAGAATTAATACTTTAGTACATTAATTTTTTTCTAGATAAAAAGAATCAATTAAAAATAAAAAAATAATACTTTTAAAAGATTAAATTTTAAAAATTAATAAGTCCATTAAATAAAAAATATTTTTTATTTTTTAGGAAAGTATCACACTTTATTAGATTATCTTAGTAAAGTAACTCTAACTCATAAAACAATAATGATTTGCACATTATATCTACTACTAATACTAACATTATTACTAGTGATATCAAATTAAAATTTATCAATTTTAATATAAATATACACTACATTCTATTACCATCTAAGATTTATAGTTTCGGTAATTATTTTATTTTCTATACATTTTTAGTTATAAATATATAAATATATATTTACGATATTTTAATAACTAATGAACTTTTACGCTTTCTTTAAAAGATAGCTGCTTCCAAGCTTACTTTTTAGTTATTATGTATATTTATAACCTTACGAATTAAATAATTTTAAAAACCTTAACATATAATCTGGGCTGTTTCCCTCTTGATTAAAAACCTTAGCGCTATTAATCTGTTTATTAATAATATTTATTTTAATTAAAAAATTTTCTTTATTAAATTATTTTAAATAATTTGCAAAAAAAATAATTATACCTAAAATAAACTTTAATTAACTTCTCTACTAAAATAGATTTCATAGAAAACCAGCTATAACTAAGTTTGATTAGCCTTTCACCCCTAACTATTATTTATCCCAAAATTTTGCAACATTTATGGGTTCAGTCCTTCAATTTATTAAATTTTCAACTTAATAATAGTTAGATCACTTAGCTTCGGGTCTTATATTAATAACTAAAATTTTTTCAATACGTAACTTTTTATTTTTACTCGCTATTAATATAAACTCGTTAGTCCATTATGCAAAAGGTACGTTTTAACAATAAGCTAAAACTGATATACCATTAAATTTCAAGGTCTTTTAAAATTTATACAAAAATTCTTTTCATCGTTCCTTCACAGTACTATACTCTATCTTATTAAAATATTTATAAGTAATATAAGTAGTATTATAATTCTTCTAGTTTAATATTTATTAAACTATACTATTTTTTTACATCATTAATAAAAATATTACATTTAATCTATATATAGTTTAAATATAATAAAAAAAAAATCAAATTTTTATCCAATAATTTTAAATTTTTAATCTCTGAAAAGTTTGCCAACCCTTTACTATTAAAAGTAAAAATAATTTCAATTTTTCTAATATTTACTAAATAATTAATAAACTTTTTAAAAATTGACTTATCTAGCTTATTTGATAACAAATTAAACACGATATAATATTTAATATTATTTATTTTAAAATAATTTATTAAATTAACAAAATTCAAAACATAGGAATAATATTTATAAAAATACATAAAATTATTGTAGTTATAATTATTATTAAATATTCAAAAAAAATATCTAAAAAAATATAATTTATTTATATTTTTATTATAACCAATTACGGATTTATTTAATTCTAATATTAATAGCTCATTTACAAAATTATTAAATTCTTTATCAAAATTTAAAATATTTTTTATCTTATTTATATCTTTGTACCTTATCACCATTCGAATAATATATTTTAAATCAAAAAGTTAACAAAAAATGAAAAAATAAATAAAAAAAAAAAACAAAAACCCAATATTAACAATTCTTTAATTGTTAAATCTAAAGGAACTACTGCTAAATTTTTTTTTAACAAACCAAAAACAGAATTAAATCAACATTTACTAAATCCGATTAACCCTAAAACATTAGCAACAAACATTAAAAAAAAACAAGAAAATACTGATATTTCTAAAAATCCACTAAATATATAAAATTCAGTAATAAATTTAATAGTACCAGGTAACCCTGAAAAAAATACACACATAACTAAAATAGCAATACCTAAATTAGGGGTTAAATGTAAAATTCCATTTACTTCCACAATTGATCTAGTATGGTATCTTCTGTATATACAATCAACTAAAAAAAACATTAAAGCAGATAAAAATGAATGGGTAGCTGTGAATAAAATACCACCAACGATTGAATTCACATCACCTCAACAAAAAACTAAATAAATTAAATTCATTTCTTGAATAGTACCATAAGCAACTAATTTTTTTAAATCAGTTTGACCTCACATTTTCAAAGAAGAATCAACTACACCAAACATAGCTATTGCTATAAAAATTGATGTATCAAAATCACCATAAAGAATATTTGTTAATTTATAAAAACCATATAAAGCACTTTTTACTAGGAAACCACTTAAATAAATTGAAAACCCACTTGGAGCTTCAACGTGAGTTTTTGTTAACCAATAATGAAAAGGTCAAATAGGAACTTTAAAACCGAAACCTAAAAATAATAAAACATATAAAAAAATAACTTCATTATTGCTAAATTTATATAATTTTAATGCAAAAAAATCAAAACTACCACTAATAGCCAAAATATAAGAAACCGCACATAATACTAAAAATGAACCTATTTGGGTTCAAATTATAAAATATAATGAAGCTTGGATAGCTCTTCTGCTAGGACTAACAAAAAAAACAAAAAAAAATGAAGGAATTAATAAAAACTCATATAATAAAAAAAAAAAAATTAAATTAGTAACTGATACATATAAGTAAACTATTAAAGCAAAAATATTAAATGCAAACAAATATTTAATATTTTTTCAATACAATCTAGTATCTAAAGCCAAAATTGAAATAATACCAACTATATAAGCTAAAAATAACAAAATAAATCCAAAAAAATCCATAGAAAAGTAAACATGAAATATATCATAATTAAAAACATTTAAAAAACTTAATTTAAAAAAATAATTTAAATTAGGAATTATAAAATAGTTATTAGAAATATTAAAGCTCATAAAATAATAAATTAAATTAGTGTATAGCCAAAACGTTATACAATGTATTAAAAAAGAAATAACTAAACTTATTATTAAAAAAAATTTTAAAAAATTCAAACTAGAAGAATTTCTAAAAAAAAATTGCAAATTAAAATATTTACTTAAATAATAAACAATTAAAGAAAAAAATATTGCAAAAACTAAAAAATAAAAATTTAATTGTAAAAAATATTTAGATAAAAAAAAATTATTTTCTAAAAACATACTTACTAATATTTATATAAAAATTATTAAACTAAATAATATAACTAATAATACTAAATAATTCAATAATTTTAAATAGAATAACTCAAATGATAAATTTTTATAAAAAATTTTTAATTTTTTCATATATAAATTATTTAAACCTAAAATATAGTATACAATTTGACTACTTACTTTAATTTTAAAAATTCTAATATTTATATACGCTCATAAATTTAATTTAGATTCAATTGCAGGTGTATCAGTTGGATTTAATCAATAATAAAACAACCACTTAAACATAACACACTCTTACTAGGAATCGAACCTAGACCAACAGAACGAAAATCTGCTATCCTACCACTAGACTATAAGAGTTTATTTAATTACATATAAATAAATTATATAATACCAGAAAATGACATTAAAAATTTTTTTCTTTTTATCATTTTAACACCTGGCCCTACTATTTCTTTACCTTTTGGGCTAAGACGTTTTTTTAATAAAACACAATTATTATATTTAAATTTAACAAAAGAATTATCTAAAAATTTTAATTCTTTTTTAGTTAAAATTATTATACCATTTAATTTTGTTTTTTTTAAAACTCAATTATTTGGTCTTGTATTCCTTACACTTACTTTAATAAAATTACCTGGTTTACCTATTTTTTTATTAAATCCTTTATAAATATGAAATGTATTAACTCACCATACACCACATCTATCCATTGGCATTAAATATGTTCCTTTTTGTATCATTCCTTTATTTTTTTTTAAAAATTCTAATACTAGATAAAGTATTATTTTGATCCACTAAATTTTGTTTTCTCATAAAAGTAAAATTAATAAAATCTTTAAAATAATCAAACATATTAAAATAAATACTATATTTAAAAATTTTCATTGATTTTTGCAATTTATTTAAATTAACACAAACCAAACTACCTACTAATAGTATTAATCCAATTAATAAAAATTCTATAGAATTAATAGAATAATAACCGATAGTTAATGCTCTGAAATCGTTCATATTAACATTATACAAAGATTCATAAAAGTCATCCCATAAATCTATATTATTAAAAACTATAGGTATATAAAACTCATAATTTCCTAAAAATAAAAAATTATTTGACAACATAAAAATAATAAATATTAAAAAAACAAAATTTAATCTATAACTTTTTAAATTAAATCTTAATTGGTTACCCTCAACGTTTAGGTAAAATAATAATAATAATGCTATAAATATAACAGTACACTCGACAACTCATAAAAAACCTGTAAATAATTCCATTTGAATAATACTAATAAATATACCAAATAAAAATATTTCAACAAATAAATACAATAAAATAAAATAAATATTTAAAGTAGAAAAAATTAAATATAAAACGTAAACTAATAGTAATTGTACTAGTCAAGTTTCAGAAAAAAATGATAATCACGGTCATCAATAATTAATTGAATCAATAAAATAATTTACAGAAAAATTAAACACTTATCTTATATTTTTATTAATATTTCTTAATAATATTAAATATAATTTACGACAAAATCTGAATTAATTAAATATATTAAAAAATTAGGTAATTCTCAACCACCTAATAAAACTAAACTTACTACCATTGAAAAAAAAAATAAATGAAAATATTCACCAAGATAATATAAAGCAAAGTAAAAACCTCCGTATTCTACAGTATATCCTGTTACTATTTCTGATTCTGCTTCTGCTAAATCGAATGGAGCTCTATTAGTTTCTAATAAAAAAGTAATAACAATCATACCTAACAAACCAAAAAAAAAAAAAACAAATCAAAAAAATTCTTGATAAATAACAAAAACAGCAAAACAAAATGATTCAGTTAAAAAAACTAAATTTATAAATAGTAAACCTAAGAATACTTCAATATTTAACATTAAAATTCCACATCTAATAGAAGCCATAAAAGCATATTTACTTTTACTAAAATAACCAGTTAACATAATACAGTAACCAAATAATATAGATAAAATTGTAGCATAAACAATATTATACTCAACTTCAAAAATACTTACACTTGGACCTCAAACAGAGTTCATTCAAAAAGTATAACAAACTGCAGCAGCAAAAGAAGGCATAGCAACAAATCAAAATTTATTTGACTCATCAGGCACAATAATACCTTTAATAAACAATTTTAAAGCATCAGCAATATATTGTAAACGACCTCTATAACCAACAAAAAAAGGACCTACTCTTCTTTGAACCAAAGCCAAAACTTTTCTTTCAATTAAAGTTAAAGAGGCTATAACTAAAGTTATTAACAACATACAAACAATATTATAAATTAATATAATTAAAAATCCTACAACACCCATAAAAATACATATCAAAAAATTTACACATTATTCAAAAATCAAAATATTATATATTATTATAAATTTTATTTATAACATTCATATTCATTAAAATATTTATTTGTTAATAAAGATCTAATATTGTAATTAGGTAATCTCATTAATCTTTTATTAGTATATTGTAAATATCTAATTTTAAATATATAATAAGCAATTCTTTTATTTCATCTAGGAACACCTAAAGAAATTGGAGTTGCCATTCTTCTTTCAATATGAGAATCTAAAATCATTAAAAAAAAAAACATAATACCAATTAAAGTTACAAAATGACCAGCAGTTGATAAGCTATGTCAACCCATAAAAACAACTGGATAATCATGAATTCTTCTAGGCATACCTGAAAAACCTAAATAAAATTGAGGTATAAAAGCTAATCAGTGACCACCAGAATAATAGATCAAATGCAAATAAGCAAATAATCTTGAATATTTAATACCAAATAAAGCAGTAAAATAATAATATACTCCAGCAAAAATACCTGTAACTGCAGCACCAGATAACATAATATGGAAATGAGCAATAACATAAAAAGAATCATGCATTGAAACATTTAAACTAACATGAGATAATCACATACCAGTAAATCCAGCAACTAAGAAAAATAAGATATAAGAAACAATAAATAATAAAGCAGCATCAATTTTTAATGCACCATGAGCTAAAGTAAAAGTTCAATTTACAACTTTAATAGTTGCAGGTAATGAAATTGTAATAGTTAAAGTACTATACATAGCTCTTTGTCTATGATCTAAACCAACTAAATACATATGATGACCTCAAACTAAGAATCCCATATAACCCATAACATAAATAGCTCAAATCATATGATGTTTAGAAGCTACTCTTCTTGTATTGTTATAAGGTAAAATCATATTAGCAAAACCAAAAGTAGGTATAATTAAAACGTAAACTTCAGGGTGTCCAAAAAATCAAAATAAATGTTGAGATAATATTGGGTCACCACCATAAGCAAAATCAAAAAAAGTAGTTTGTCAATGACGATCTAAAGCCATCATAATCATAGCAGCACCTAAAACAGGAGTAATAATTGCCAACATTCTAAAAGCAAAAAAAATACTAATTGTTACGAAAGGTAATAAAACTCTTCTATGTCTCATACCAGGCATACATAAAGTTCTTCTTGTAATTAATAAATTTGTAAAACCAGTTGTAGAACTAATACCAACAAAAACTACACCTACTAACAACAAGTCTTGAGCACCAATACCAGTATATTTAATATTTGAAGAAAATGGAGTAATAAATGTTCAACCAGCAGTTGTTAATGTTCTATTAGAACATTTAGTAAAATATACTTTTTTACGCCTTACTTTGTTAATACGACTTACAACATATCAAAAAGATTCAGGATAATTCACGACATCTTTTCAAAATAATAATTTTAAAGGAATACCTGAATAATTAGAATAATCAGAAAATTTTTCTTTTGTTTTTGCTTTTCAAAATAAAGAATGTTCATCTAATACATATCTTTTTAAAGCTCTAAATTGAAAAATATTTTCATTAGAGTACTCTCTATAAGCTCTGTGTTGACCTCTATCTAGTAAAGGAAAATAATAAGCAGTTTTATCATAATATCTTCAAAATTGAGGTCTTAAAAAAGCAATTTTAGTTACTAATATAAAACCACAAGGTTGAATTCAAAAAGCAATACTATTTAATCTTGGATAAGCAACGTCTTTTGAACCAATATGGTATGGAATTAAAAAATTTGCAAATGCACCAAAAATAATTGGAACAACTACAAAAAAAACCATAATTAAACCATGAGCAGTAATTACTTGTAAATATCTTAAAGAATCTCCTTTAAAAAATGGACTACCAGGATGAGCTAACTCTAATCTAACCATAGTTGCTAATGCAGCACCTGATAAACCAGTTCACATACTAAAATAAAAATAATTCAATGCAATTCTTTTATGATTAATAGTATAAACATATTTTTTTAAAATATATTTTCTTCTATCGTTTAATTGGTTACAGTATTTGAAAAATCTTAATTTTCAAGATCTGTAATCTTTCAAACTTACTTGAAAGTTAAATAAATAAAAATAAAAATCATTTAAAATCGATTTTGTGTCTAACAGTATATAATTTAAATAGCGAACCATTCTTATAATTAACATTATTTAAAAAAATCACAAATTTAATAAAAATACAAAATGAAAAACTAAATTTAAAAATTCAGTAATATAACATAATATATTAAAATTAATATAAAAAACTATTGATCAAAAATATAAAATAAAAATAAAAATAAAATAAAAATTATAATAAACAAAATAACTATTTTTATTTAAAAAATAAAAATAAATAAGAACCAATAAAAATATTACATAATATAATAAAATATGTATAGATATTAAATACGAATAAGTAAAAAATAATAAATTACAAAATATACCTATTACTATATAATAATACATTTATAAAAAAAAACCTGAAAAAACAGAATTATTAGCTGAATTTAAAGTATTAATTATAGAATCTCTAATAATAAATTTTTTATATTGTAACAAATTAGTTTCAGAAGATGATTCTATTCAATAATAAAATAAACCAGAATTATAATAAAAAGTAGAGCTAAAGTAATTAGTTCTAAATAAAGAGCTAGCAAATAAAACTAAATCATTAAATAAAACACGTACTCCAATACGTCTTGCATTATAAAAAAATCAGTAATATTGAGTTTCTAAATGTCTTCTAAAAGCAAATTTTAGTCAAGGATACATATATAATCATGACATCATATACAAAATAATAAAATTTTGAGAATTTGCTGCCAACAATGCGTATCTTACTCTACCAATTTCGTTAATTCTTAGCATAAAAAAAATTCAAAAAACAAAAATGAAAACCAAATGTCAAAATTTAGCTAATAAACAAATTGTAACAACGTTATTTACGATTCTTGTTCTTTTAAATTCTGCATCTAAATTTCATAAGAATTCATCAGCATCAAATGATCAAACTAAATTTTCATAAAAGTTAATAATATGGAAAAATTGATAAAATTCTAATCAAAAAACATATATTAAAGTTAAAGTAATAGCTACTAATATAGGCACTTGTTTAGAAAAAGTAGTTCATTTAATACTTAAAATTAAATAATAAGATAAAATTATTAAAGTAATCACAGGCACTAATTTTATTAAAAAAAGTCTTCAAGAAAATAAATGAGTTTTAAATAGTTTAATTTGATCATACATATACACAGGCTCTTCAGGAGCATTTAATGTAATATAAAAAAAAACTAAAAAAACACCACTTTCAATTAATCAAAATAAAATATAAGTTCTTTTTCAAAAACGTTGGATAACTGAAGTAAATTTACTATATTGGTATTTTTTAATAAAAAAAACAAAACCAGACATTAATCAATATAAAAACATTATAACTAAAATTCATTCAAAAATAATTTTATTAAATGGTAATAATCTAATATAAGTCAAATAATAAAATGAAGTCAAACCTAAAACAATACCTAAAATTCAATATTTTAATCCATTTCAAATAAACCTAATACCAGATAAATAATGAACTAAATTAAAATTCAAGTTATTTTTTAATCCCAAATCATTATAAAATGATCAGTTCACTTGTTTTAACCTTGTTTTCATTCTCAAATTAAAATTTGAAAAATTATTATTAGAAAAAACAGAGCCAATGCTATAAAAATATAACAAATCTAAAATAAAAAAAAATTTATTCAATTTAATGAAATTTCATTTTTTTTTTTGCATATAATACTTAGAGTATAATTTAACATTACTATTATAAAATGTTGAATTGAATAAAAAATTCAAAATTGACATTATATAAAAAAACGGTAAATAAAATAATCTTAAAAATGATTTAAAATATTTTAAATTATTACTTAAATCCATAACCATTCCTTTCATCAAAATAAAACAATTTAAGAATCGAAGAAAGCAGGAATCGAACCCACATTAGCAATTTTGAAGACTGCTGTTCTACCACTAAACTATTTCCCCTTTTTTTATTATATTTCTATATAAAAATTATTTTTTATTATAGTAATAATTAAAATAATTAAATTCATAAGAATATAATGCATTACTATTAAGATATTTAGCATTTCCTAATAAAGATATTAAAGCTAAATAAAAATTTAAAAAAATGCTTGAATTTATATTTGAAAATACGTTTATATTTATATTTAATAAATATTTTTTTAAACTATTTACAACATTTAAAAAATAACTTAAAATATTAGATAATATTAAAGATAATCATACAAAATTTAAAATATAATTATTATACAAATTTACAGGATTATATAATTTATATTTAATAGATTTAGGAGCAATAAAACTTAAAATAAAAACAAACAACAATCATCACATGTATCCAAAATTCATAGTTAATTTATAAAATCAAAAATGAATTCCAATCACAGCTATTATGTTAATGTATAAACATCAATAAACACCAGTTCTATAATATTGACGATTTCTAGAGTATCTACCTTTATTAAAAACTTTATTTTTTCTTAAATACAAAATTGTATATTTTGCTAAACTAGTAGAGTTAATATATTTAATAAAATTTGATGGGCTATATTTAATTGATCAATTGCTTGAAATTTTTTTTTCTAAAATTTCTGAAATATTTACTGATGGTAAATTTTGTGAAATCATAGAATTAAATTTAGAAAAACTATAACTAACGCTATAATTAGAAAAAGTTTTATTCAAATTTGATACATTTAATGTATTGTTTAAATAATTTAAGTTTAATTTAGAACTATTTGAAGAACTGTTATTAGCATTATTTAAATAAAAGTTTAAAAAATAATCATAATTCCCAAATAAGTTCAAATAAATAGTGTTATTTAAGATATTTTGTCTTAATTCAAAATTATTATTTTTATGTAAAAATTTATACTCTAAATATAAATCTTTGAATAAAATATTTGAATTATTATTTGAATTTGCTTCAACTGAAGTAATAGTATTTTTATTAATAATATTTTTAAAAAAAGATAAAAATGATGAATCTAATCTTAATAATTGTACAAAAATAAAATGCAATATTAAAAAAATCAAATTGATAAAAGCTAATAGAATATATCATATTATAAACATACAAGTTTAAAAACTAAAAAAACTAAATTTTTAGTATAAACTTTAAAATTATTATTTTTTATAAATAAATTGGTATTTAAGTACAAAATAATTAAAAACATAAAAATAAGAATTATAATTTCTTAATTTTAAAATTGTTTCAGTATAAGTTCTAAATTTAACTACTTGAAATCCCATTAAATGTTTTCTATTAAACATTTGAGTAGGTCAAATTAATTCAGTAATAGTACAAATGATTAAATACTTAAAAAAGTTATACAATAAAAAAACCACTATAAGGTCTTCAATTAAAAAATTTTTATAAAAGTTTAAATAATTTAAATTAAAAATGTAGTCTGACACCAATAATCAATTTTTTAACATATAAATAAATAAATAAATTTTGTATTAAAATAATCCACCAACAGGTTCCCCTACTGGTACCTTGTGTCAACTTCACTCAAATTACTTTATAAAACTACAATAAATAAAACTAATAAATTAACATTAATTTAATTTTTATTTTATTTTATTTTAAATTTTATAAAATTTTTCGAGCGTGATGGGCAGTGTGTGCAAAATTTGACTTATAATTCACTATAGTATACTAACCTATAATTACTAACGATTTCAATTTCATATTTTAGAGTTACATAAAATAATCCAAACCACGGCAATTTTTTAAGATTTACTCTTACTTACGTATTTGTTGCTTTTTGTTTTTGCCATTGTAACACGTGTGTAGCCCAATATATAAAGACCATAAGGACTTGACTTCAGCTAAAACCAACTACATATAAATATGTATAAATATATTAAAATTTAAAAATTAAAATATACTCTAGGTTGCGTTCGTAAATAAAACTTAATTTTACATTTCACAACACGAACTGACGACAGCCATGCAATACCGAAATTAAGTATAAACAATATATAATATTATTAATTCGCTATTACTTAATTTTAAATATTGGTAAGATTTTACGTGGATTATCGCATTAAACCACATGTTCCACCGTTCGAACAAATTCCCGCCAATTCTGTTAAGTTTCAATCTTGCGATTGTACTCCCCAAGTAGAATATTCTTGCGTTAGCTTATAATTAAAAAAATTAAAATATTCATATTTTAAGGTATGGACTACTAGGGTCCCAAATCCTATTAGATACCCATACTTTAATGTATCAACAAAAATTATAAAAAATTTAAGATTTTCATTATTGAAAATATATATAAATTCTATGCATTTAATCGCTAAATTATAAATTTTAAAAATTTTTTTATAATTTTTTATAAATAAACGTAAAATAAATAACTTATTTATAATAAAATTTTTATTTTACTTTTTATTATCGTCTACACATTTTATACACTCAGCTATTACGGATAACGCTAGTCACTCATGTATTACCGCGGCTGCTGGCACATGTATTGGCCATGACTTCTCTTTAAATTCAAACATATTTTAAATTTACGCACAAACTTTACAATTTTAAATTTTCTTCATTTCCATTAATTCGCTGGATCACATCTAAATGCATTGTCCAAAATTCCCCACTGCTGTCGAATAGATAGGGTTGTTTGCATACCCTTATGTGGTTTATAAATCTCTCAACCTAACTAAAAATTATAAGCTAAGTAAAATTAAATTACTCAATACTTAATTTTATATTATATAATTTATTATTGATTAACTTCTATATAATTTATTATTGATTTACAATAAATAATAAGTATATATAATATATTACTCACCTTGACGCTATATAAATATATTTTTAATAAAAATATATTTATATATAACTTGCATGTGTCATGCGTTTAATTAGCGTTAATCCTAAGCTAGGATCAAACTCATATTAAAAAATTGTTTACAACCTTTAAAAATATTTAATATATATAAATATTATCATACATATTTTCTAAAAGAATAATAAGATTCAAAACGTCTTTGATTGTTTGTAAATAATAATCTTGGTAAACCAAAAGTATATCATCAAACTAAAAAATGTTCAAAAGGCAAAGCACACACTCTAATAGGCATGTGATGATGATATCTACCACAAATTTCTGCACATTGACCATAATAAAAACCTACGCTATCAATGTAAAAAGTATGGTGAGTAGAACGACCTGGTACACAATCCAATTTTATACCTAAACCAGGAATAAATCATGAATGAACGATATCAAAAGAATTAGTAATTAATGTTATGTTCACATGAGCTGGTAACACTAAAGTTCTTTTAGTTCTAATAATACGTCTTGCTAAATTAACAGGAATTAAATCCCCACGTTTTTTATTTTTTTTAATTAATTTATATAAAATAATAGGATCATTTTCATTTTGTTCAAATATGCTATTATTGAATAAAATAGGTTTTCCTGAATATCTTACTTTTGAAGTTTTATTACCATCGCTATCTTTTACGTATTTAGTGATACTAGAAATTGCGCTTTTTTTAGTATATCTTTTTTGTTTAACTGCAAAATAAGTACTATGTGGAACTGTTTTATGTTTCAATGAGGATTCATTATCATTAAATTTTAAATTAAATAAATTTAAACTTTCAGTTTTATAATTAACATCATAAACATTATCTAAACCAAATGGATATTTAACTATTCTTAATGGTAAATTAACACCTTGAGTACGTTTAACTGATCTAGAAGTTTCCACAAAATCAGCATACATATTTAAATTATTATTAACATTTAAGTTTAATAATTTATTATTATAAATAGATTTAATAGACATCAAATATTTTTTAAAACTAAAGCCTAAATATTTTTTTTCAAAAAACTCAGAAGAATAGTCATCAAAATTATTATTAAAATTATAAGTTAATTCAGAATTATCTTTAATTTCTCAAATTGATTTTTTTAATTTTAATACATTATTATACGATACTAAATCATTAGAAAAATATAAAAAATTATTTTTTGTTGTTGTAACTTCTTTATCAAAAATTACATTATTAGTACTTAAGTTTAAAGAATTGATTTTGTTATTAATAAAATTAGTTTTAGATTGAGTATTAACTTCAAGACTTAGTTGTTCTTGAGGTGCAACAATATGGTTTTTTTTTACTTCACCTGCTTTTTGCAAAACTTCAGATCAATAATTTTTTACTCAAACGTTTTGTGAACGTAATTGTAACATATATAAATAATCTTCTGCTACTTGTAAATCTCCAAATGTATTTACTGTTCATCTATTATAACCAACATTTTTTGGAGCTGTTAAAATATCAGTAAAATTTTTTAATTCAAATTTATAAACTCAATATCATTGCCTAGCTCTTACCCTAACAGTAAATAAACTAGCTTCATTTTGTCACTCTAATAATCTTAAAATAAAATTAGAATTTGACAAAATATTTAAACATCAAATTGCTGGAATAGTAGCAGCTAAAAAGTCACCTCATTTACCATGGGGTCTAAAACTAGTTACAATTTTAGGTCTCATTTTTAAAGATCTATATCTAACTATTCTTGTAACGAACAAATAGTAAAAACTTCATAAAAAAGCAAATCAAAATCATCATCAATATTGTCACTGAGACAAATGAACTAAAACATCAGATCTAGTAGTAGAAAATCCTACATTAAAATTTAGTTGGTATGTAGCTTCAGTCGAAATATAACCCCACATATATAATAGAAAAATTAAAAAAATAAAAAATTTAAATTCTTAAAAAATATTAATATAATTATAATTAAATTTTTTATATATTATTTATAAATTAAATAAAAAATAAAATACACTAAATAAATAAAAAAAAACAACTAAATAAAAAAATATATCAATATAATTATGTTTTGTTGCTAATTTTCTTCATGGTGTAAAAAAAATAGTAAATAATAAAATTAAAACAATTCAGTTTAAGTAACTAACATTATATAAAAAATTTTTAGAAGCCACAAAATTATCAATATATGAAGAATAAACCAAGTAAGTACTAAAATTACTAAAGTTTAAATCTTTATTAGAATAAGAATATAATAAGTAAACACTTACTACATATGAAACTATTAATAAACCTATAATTGCTAAATTACCCAAAATAGTAGTATTACTATAAAATTTTGAATTTAAGATAGAAGAAGAGCTTTGTAAATATAATTTTTTTTTTGCTTTTTTAAAATCAAAAAAAACATTATAAAACAACCTATAAGAATAAAATAACCCGGTAAAAGCACCAAATAAACAATTAACTAAAATAAAATAATGCAAAAACATATTTGAATTTAAACCAACAAATAGTAAATGTTTAATATAAAATCCCAATGTAAATGGTAAACCACTTAAATTTATTAAACCAATAAAACACATTAAACAATCAAAAGGTAAGTATTTATAATAACCACCCATTTTTTTAAAATCTTGATTGTTTCTACTATAGCGATTAACATTACCAACACTCATAAATACAGCAGCTTTGAAAAAACCATGAACATATAAGTATAACAACACATATTCAACAACACCAGTTGTATAAGCAACCATTAAAAAACCACAATGACTAATGGTTGAATAAGCTAAAATTTTTTTTGTATCTGACTGATACATAGAAGTTAAACCACCATAAAAAGCAGTTACAGAACCTACAATACCTATTAATGGAAAAGCAATGTTAGATAATTCAAATAAAACTGAAAATCTCAGTAAAATAAAAATACCAGCTGAAACTAAAGTAGCTGAATGGATTAAAGAAGAAGCTGGAACTGGAGCTTCCATAGAATCTGGTAATCAAATATGAGCTCCAATTTGAGCAGATTTAATAAAAGCACAACCTAAAAAAAATAAAGCTACCAAATCAATTAAACTAACATTTATAAAAAAAAAATTAACTACATAATTTTTATAATATGAAATTTGTATCAAAATTGTAGCAATATCTAAAGTATATAAGGTATTATAAATTAATAAAATTGCAAAAAATAAAAATAAATCACTAGCTTTATTGAAAGAAAAGGCTTTAAACGCAGCTTTTAATGTACCTACCCTAGTTGATCAAAAATTAATTAAAAAAAATGAGGTTAAACCAATCATTTCTCATCCTAAAAATAACATTACTAAATTACCTGATGATACTAAAAAAACCATACTAATAATAAATAAATTTAAAAAAATAACCAATCTATCTACTAAAGGTTCATATCTAAAGTAAGAAAAAGTATAAATATAAACAAAAATAGCAATTGTTAAAGTTAAAAAAGAAAAACTAAGTGAGATATTATCTACTAAAAAATCAAAGTTAATTTTAAAATTTGTATTTAGGTACATTCATTTACCTAAACTAATGTAATAAAAAACATTTTTTGAGAAAATAGCTAAAAAATACGGTAACATTGATAGTCACAATAAACTTAAAGAGATAAAATTCAAAACAAAAACACCATAAAATCCTAAATAACTCAAAGCCAACAAGCTAAAAAAAGAAGTAAATAAAAATAAAACTGCAAATAAAATAAAAAAAGGATAGTTTAAATAATTAGTAGTCAACTCACTAATTAATAATTTTGAATTGATAATAAAATCTAATACAACAAATTGGTAAAAATCAATAATTTTTAAATCCATTATTGAAGAAAAATTATAAGAATTTAATAAATTAGAATAGGAATACATTAAATATATTGATTCAAAATTCAATGTCAAATCAAAATTTGAAATTAAAAAATTCAAAAAAATATTATAAAAAATATAAAAAACACTTGTTAAAAAATATTGTAAATATATAAACATATAAACAAACTTCAGATCAATAGAGTTTCAACAAAAAGTAAGGTAAGCTAAAAATAATACATATATTAAATAGCAATAAAAAAAATTTGAAACACTCTTATTATTGAAAATATTTATTTTAAAAAATTTCACGCTTAAGTTAACTAAAGATGTACAAATACGTGAAATAAAATAATTAATATTAGAATACATAGTTAGAATAGATAATTTTAAGAATAAATAAATACTTTGCATTATTATCTTTATAATTTAATATTTTTAACTATGGAAAAAACTTAAATACATATCTATATACATTAAAAATTTATATTTAAAAAATAGCTTTAATTCGACAATAGCTAATCAAATATTTAACTTATTAAATAAATTAAACATTTTTCAAACTAGTAGAGTTATTACTAATATTTTTTAAAAAATTTACTTTTGTATATAATGAATAGAAAAATAACTCTAATATTACTGGTCTTCTAAAAATAGGGAAACCTAAATAACAAAAAACATACATGTATGCATTAATTAATCCGATATTACCACCTAATTTATTATAAAATCTACCGTATGGTAAAAATGAAGCAACATATAAACAACAACCAATAAATAATCCATAAGTAATTTGATGGTAAATGTTCATTTCTAAATTAAAATAAGAAGCACTAAACATATTAGATCTTCCTAATTTTTGTTTAACAAATAATAATACTCTTTTATTATAGTTATTTTGTTCTGAAGTTCCGTGCAATGCAGGTTGGAAAAATAAAACAAAGAAAAAAAATAATAAACCAAAAATACCAACTTTATGGTAAGGACAAGCAATTAATCAAGCCATAAAAGGTCTAAAATATCAATGAGGAGCAACTCCATAAAATCTAACATCACTAACTATACCAATATCACCTCACATAAAAATTTCATATGATAAAGCTTCAGGTTCAGCGTACATAAATCAACAAACAAAAGCAATAATAATTAATACATCAGTCATATGACCTAATTCATTAGATAAAGCTTCATCTCATCAAACCATTTCAGTATCTAAACCATCAAAAGTAGTTTCATTTTTTCAATCATAATGCATATCAATACCATGAATCAAACCTAAATATGCCATATAAAAAGCAATTAAGTAATGACCATAAGCTAAACGGATAAAAGTATCAGTATTTAATTGTTTATCGGTAAAAATTCATCAATAAAATTTTCCTTTAAACATAAAAAAGGTATGAAAAATGTTTGCTGCAATAGTTAAAGTAATTTCACTCAAATGAGTACAACATAAAACTAAACCAAAAAATACAACAACTTGAAAAATTAAAAAAGTAAATACTCCACTTTTTCAAGCAGATTCATTTTCATACTCAAATACATTTAAATATAATTTTCTAAATAAATGTAAATAAGAAAAAATAAAAATTAAATCAACACCTCTTTCATGTAATCAAAAAAAATCATCAGTATATAAATCTTCTATATCTTCTTCGTTTCTAACAATAGGAACGATCATAGGTTCTGGTACTAAACTAAAAGCTAACATAGTACCACTAACTAATTGAGAAGCAACAGTCAAAAATGTAAAAAAACCAAATAAAGAGTGAATATCGTGAAAACTAACAGATAAAACTGCAAAATAATGATATATAGATCTAATATTTAAATTAAAATATGATCCTCTATTTCATTCCAAAAATTGAATATTTTTAGTTATAAATATATAAACTTATTAATTAAAAATATTCAATTTAAACTTATTTAATTTAATTTGTTTAAAAGAATTAAGTTTTTTTTTAAGTTTTTTTTTAAAATTTAAAATTTTAACTTTTTTTTTACTTTTTTGTACAGCCATTTATAAAAAATTCAACACAATTTTTGTTTTATAAAAAACAAATAATTAAAATCCATTTATTACATTTAAAAAATAAATAAAAGAGATTAAATTAATTATAAAAATATTTAATTTTTAAAAGATTAAAATAAAATTATAAAAATTTCTATAGTATAGAAGTAAAGTATATTGAAATAATATATATTATTATATACTTTATAAGATTAAATTAATATATTATTATATATTAGTATATACTTTATAAGATTAAATTAATATATTATTATATACTATTATATATTATTATATATTAGTATATACTTTATAAGATTAAATTAATATATTATTATATA
>Ga0193962_1000380_pt1 | contig 20489 bp, 18 predicted proteins | sample FB_5_MG_FD_140335 | JGI IMG/M metagenome (GOLD analysis project Ga0193962, IMG submission 140335) | Microbial mat bacterial communities from the Broadkill River, Lewes, Delaware, United States - FB_5_MG | ecosystem: Environmental > Aquatic > Freshwater > River > Microbial mats | place: USA... | reverse complement strand
AATGAGGAAAGAGCAATGTGCCCACGTGTTTGAGCGGAAAAAGACAGTTAGAACATGGATTGTATTTTTCCGCGAGTTTGGGCACCGTGAAAGACGAATGAACATACAATTCTGCGAACGCAACCGCCCTACAGACGTTTTTAATATTGATTTCAAGAAAAACTATCTACATTTCTATACAAATAAAACCCAAAGTAACTTGACGCTATCGTTATAAACTTTTCTATTGACAAATAGCATGGGCACTGTTACAATGTTAATGATTACAGGGGAGCCTGATGGCTGAGAGGAAGTTTTACTTCGACCCTATAACCTGATTTGGATAATGCCAACGTAGGAAGTAGTTATTTTTATGCTTATTTGCGACATATCTCTTCGGGTATGTCGTTTTTTAATTTAATTACGACTGGCATTTCACTACACATTATAAGGAGAAAAAAATGGAAAACAGAAATGCAAAATTATTAAAATTAACCATGCTATCTATGATGGTTGCAATTGGAGTAGTTATATCTCCAATACTTAGAGTAGAAGGCATGTGCCCAACGGCTCACTTCATTAATATAGTAACATCAGTTCTGCTAGGACCTTGGTATTCATTACTATGTGCTAGCCTTATAGGATTTATCAGAATGGCAATTATGGGAATACCACCACTTGCACTCACTGGTGCAATATTTGGAGCCTTTCTATCCGGAGTATTCTATAGAGCTTCTAAAGGTAAAATATTCTTCGCATGTCTTGGAGAAGTTTTAGGAACAGGAGTTATAGGAGCTATAGTTTCATATCCAGTCATGACACTTATATGGGGAAGAAACGACTTAACAGCCTTCTTCTATGTGCCAGGATTTACAACTGCAACTCTTATGGGTGGAAGTATAGCATTCATCTTCTTGATGAGTCTATCTCACAGCAATGTATTACAAAAATTTCAAAGAAAACTAGGTGGAAAAGTATATGAAAACTACACTATTAGAGACAATAAAAAAAGTAAAAAATCAGAAGCCGCTGATACATTGCATAACTAATCCTATATCCATAAACGATTGTGCAAATGCAATACTAGCAGTAGGAGGCAAACCCATCATGGCAGAGCATCCTGCAGAAGTTGCTGACATAAGCAAAAATGCTAACAGCCTGTTGATAAACTTAGGTAATATAACAGATATTAGATTAAAATCATTTGAGCTAGCAGCTAAATCTGCTAATGATAAAAATATACCTATAATTATAGACATAGTAGGAGTTTGTTGTAGTAAATTAAGAATGGATTTTGCTCTTCATTTTATAGAAAAATTCTCTCCCGAGATTATAAAAGGAAACATATCCGAAATAAAAGCTATAATTGGACTAGAACACAACAGTAATTCAGTTGACGCTAGCTCAAAAGATAAAATAGATTTGTTATATTCTACTAGTTTGATTAAAAAAATATCTTCTTATTCAAAAGAACATAAAGCCACACTAGTAGCAACTGGAGAAACAGATATAATCATATCGAAAGATAATTTATACACTTTGCATAATGGATGTGAAAGCTTAGCTAAAATCACAGGCACTGGCTGCATGTCAACTGCTCTGATAGCTTGTTACTTAGGATTTACTAGTCCTGAACTCGCTAGCATGATAGGCATATCCATGCAAAACATCAGTGCTGAATATTCTGATAATGAAAAAGGATTGGGTAGTTTTAAGATATCACTACATGATCATATCAGCACTATTTCATCAAATGAATTTACAAAAAAATTAAAATACAATAAATATAATATCACAGAATTATAGAGAGGATAGACATGAAAAAAATCGACTTAACACTTTATTTAGTATCAGATAGTACTTATCACGAGGAAGCAAAATTTCTAAACATTATAGAGGCTGCCTTAAAAGGAGGAATAACATTCCTTCAAATTAGAGAAAAAAACAAAAGCTATGATGAATATCTATCACTTGCAAAAAAAGTTAAAGAATTAGCAGACAAATATTCAGTACCACTAATAATAGACGATAATGTGAAACTAGCAAAAGAAATAAATGCAGCTGGTGTTCATCTTGGAAACGAAGATATGAGTATACTACAAGCTAGAGAAATATTAGGAGAAAACTTCATAATTGGAGCATCTGCTAAATCAGTTGAAGCAGCTATTCTCTTATACAAAGACGGAGCTGACTATCTAGGAGTAGGTGCTATATTCCCAACTGCAACAAAAGTTAAAACAAAAATAACTTCTGTAGATACCCTAAAAAGCATATGCAAAGAAGTTCCAATTCCTGTATGTGCTATAGGTGGATTGAATGAAGAAAATATCCACGTTGTAGATAATACTGGTATAGATGGTGTTGCGGTAGTTAGAGCCATCATAAAAGCCGATAATCCAGAAGAAAAAACAAGAGAATTACTAAAAATATGTAAAAAAGCGAAAGGTTTATAACCCTTCACTTAGCCATTTCACCTCGATAAGAAATTATCGAGGTGTTTTATTTTCCAATTTTTCATACTTATATTCAAATACTAATTTTTTAGCTACATATTTGAATACTATTATATTTATATCTACTAAGCCATATATTGGCCCCTACTTATAAACACGTTCTAATCTAGGAGAAAGAGTAGATGTTATTTCATATGAAATAGTCCCCGCTCTATCAGCTAAATCATCAGCAGATAAAGAACCATCATCATTATAGCCAAATAAAATTATTTCATCTCCTAATTTAACATCATCTACATTTGATACATCAAACATCATTTGATCCATACATATATTACCGATTTGATATGATTTTTCACCTTTAACTATTCCGTAAAATTTATTGGATAAAACTCTATCAAATCCATCGGCATAACCAAGTGGAATAGTAGCCACTTTAGTCAGTTTTTGTGCTACAAATCTATGACCGTATCCAACACCTTCTCCTGGATTAATATCTTTCAAATCAATTATCTTAGCCTTCAGTGCTATACAAGGATTTATTTGTAGATTTTGCTTACAGACTTCATATGATGGATAATATCCAGTCAATATGATTCCAGGTCTACACATATCATACAAATATTCAGGCATATCTATTATAGCTGCACTGTTTGCACAATGTTTGATAGGAATATCAACGCCTCTTTCACTCAATATATCTATAAATTCATTGAATTTTTTAGCCTGTCTAAATGTCATATCTTTCACAGCATGATCTGCCTTTGCAAAATGTGTAAATATACCCTCTAATTCAATGTTTTCCATATTATAGATATCTGTAATAGCTTCTATACTTTCATCATTCAAAGTAAAACCAATTCTGTTCATACCTGTTTCAACTTTAACGTGAATTTTAGCTTTTCTATCCAAATATTTAGCTACTTCTTGTAATTTTTTTGCTTGATGCTGATAATTAAATATAGTCAAAGTTATTTCATTTTCCATAGCCAAATAATACTTATCAACTGGAACATAACCTAAAACTAAAATATTAACATCCCAAAAAACCAATCTAAGCTCTAGAGCTTCCTTAAGTGTTGCCACAGCTAAATAATCTACCCCACTTTCAATATATAATCTAGCCATCTCATTTGATCCCATACCATAACTATTTGCTTTTACAACTGCACAAATTTTAGTTGAAGAATTGAATTTTTTAACTCTGTCTTTTATGTTTTCAAAATTTTTTAATGCTATACTCTTATCAACCTCAACCCATGCATCACGAGTTAAACTTTTCATAACGACCTCACTTTGTTCATAAGAACGAATATTATTTGCATTTTTAATAATTATACATCCGAATTTTATAAAAAGCAATATAGTAATTACATTAAGTTACTATATATAAAGAAAAACGTTTTTTTGTAATTATATTCATGCATAACCTTACATTCACAATTTAAATTCAATAGTTAAGAATAAAAAAAGGCATTCTCAATAAATGCCTTTATTTGTTTATTGAATTTTTTTCTTAAATTTATTTTCTAATCGCTAATTGAATAAGTTCATCAATCAATTCTGGAAATTCCATATTTAATCCAACCCTAATCATAGATGGGAATCTACTCAAAGAAGTGAATCCTGGTATAGTATTTGTTTCATTCAAATATATCTCGTTATCATCTGTAGAAACGAACATATCTATTCTGTTAAGTCCTTTGCATCTAAGAGCTCTATATGTTTTGAAAGCCATATCTCTAGCTTTTTCCATCATATCTGCATTTAATCTTGCTGGTAAATAAATTTTAGTAGAAGTTTGATTATACTTTTCTTCATAATCAAAGAAATCATGATCCATCTCTATTTCATCAACTTCTCCTATTTTCATATTAGCTTCACCTAATATAGCACAACCAATTTCAAAACCATTTATAGTTTTCTCTAATATTTGTTTCTTATCGTATTTGAAACCATACTTCATTCCTTCTACAAATTCATCATAATTTCTTATTTTACTGATACCGTGAGAAGAACCTAAATTAGCAGGTTTGATAAAAATTGGCAATCCAAGTTTTTCTACAGCTTCATCGTATAATTTCTTATAATCTTCCACTTCATATTCAACTACTGCCATATATGGAGCAGTTTTAATACCAGCCTGTTCACATATAGCATGTGTATATTCTTTATCCATACATACAGCTGAAGACGTCATACCGCATCCTACAAAAGGAATATTAGCTAGTTCGCACATACCTTGAACTGTTCCATCTTCACCATTTTCTCCGTGAAGAACAGGAAAAACTACGTCTACAGATATTTTTTCGAAAGACCCATTATTATTCAACTTAACAAATCCATTATTAGTACTATCCGTATTCATAAGAATTTCACAACAAGAATCATGATTGAACCAAGTATTATTGTCTATTTCATCTATAGATCCATCATAATACAACCATTTTCCTTTTTCTGTTATTCCAATTTTTAATATATCGTATTTATCTTCTGAAATACTTCTAAGTACAGAGGCACATGAATGCAATGAAACTGCATACTCTGGTGACCTACCTCCAAACATTACTGCTACTTTTATTTTATTTTCTGTCATTGTATTTTCTCCTAATTATTTTTTAAATTATTTACTACTTCATCAAGTTGCAAATCTCTTGAAGCCTTTATTACCATAGTACACTCTTTATCCAAATATCCCAGCAAATAATCTGTTATATCATCATTATTTTTTGCTATATATATATCTTTTTCATCCATATAGTTAAGTGCACCTAATTTCATGTCTTCTGCAAAAATACCGATTAATACCAATTTATCGAACTCATATTTCTCCATATTTGCGCATAATTCAGTGTGCATTTCTTTTTCAGCTTTTCCTAGTCCTAACATATCTCCTAAAACCACTATTTTAAATGGTGACTTCAGCTCCTCGAATGTATCCATAGCAGCATATACTGATTCAGGATTAGACTTATAGCTATCATTTAATATGGTCATACCATTTACCTTAAGAAGTTCATTTCTAAGTCCAGTAGGCTCAATTAATTTCAATCCCTCAATTATTTCTTCTTCATTCATACCACACAACTTAGCTATTGCTATAGCTGATAGTGAGTTATATGATTGATGCTTTCCTAATAAATCTATTTCTATTGGTATATCTATAAATCCATGGCAATTAAATTTTACACCATTTTCATCTGTAATCAAGTTAGTAAAATATATATCACTAGAACAAGTATTTCCAAATGATAAGTAATTGATTTTATTTGGTAAATCTACTCTATTCATAGCATCTTTGATATATTTATTATCATCGTTGTAGATGAAATATCCACCATCATTAACACATTCAATCATTTCAATCTTTGCGTCGGCTATATCTTCTATAGAATTGAAGTGATAAAGATGAGCTGCACCTACATTAGTCAAAACGCCATAGTCAGGTTTAACCATTTTATTTAAAAATAATAAGTCGCCCTTATTGTCAACTCCCATTTCTATAATAGCCATTTCAACGTCTTCATCCAAAGACAATATAGTCTTAGGAACACCTAGCTCATTATTATTATTACCCAAAGTCTTTTGAGTTTTAAATTTTCTAGACAATATACCTGCTAATATATCTTTTGTAGATGTTTTTCCATTTGATCCTGTAATACCTATAAATTTCGCTTTTAATTCTTTTCTATATTCTATAGCCAATTGTTGAAAAGCATTTGTAGTATCTTCAACTAGGACAAATCCGGCTTTTTCTTTCAAACTATCTGGAATCTCAAATTCTCTATTCCACAATAATATATTTGCTCCATTTTCCACTGCTGATTCTGCAAACTTATGTCCGTCACAATTTTCACCCTTTATAGGAATAAACAAATTACCACAAGTTACTTTTCTTGAATCTAACTCGATTCCATGACACTCGTGATTATCACTTCCGATAAAAGTAGTTTTTAGCATATCTGCTATCTGTTTAATATTTTTCCTAATCATATTTATCCTCGTAATAGTATTTTTCTTACCATATAATGATATCATTTTATGGATATATAGTAAAGATTTTTTCATAGGCATCACCTAAAAAATAAGCATCTTAAAGAATTAATTAAGGCAAATGTTATATAATGAATCATAAGTCAAACGATTTTACTGCTTGGCTATAATTTATACATACAAAGGAGTATTTATGTCAAATATTACATCAATAATAATTCAGAAATTACTGATACTACCCGGGATATTGATTGGACTTTCTATACACGAGTTTGCTCACGCATTTGCTGCATATAAACTAGGTGATCAATCACAAAAATTCAGAGGTAGATTAACTATAGATCCATTAAAGCATATAGACCCTATGGGCTTTTTACTTTTATTAGTAGCAGGATTTGGTTGGGCAAAACCAGTTCAAATAGATTCTAGATACTTTAAAAATCCTAAGAGAGATGATATCATAGTATCTATGGCAGGACCTGTATCTAACTTACTTATGGCTATACTTATTAGCATCATAACAGCCATTGTATTTAGTTTGAGTATAAAGGGTGGTGTAAACACTGGTGGACAAGTATTTATAACAATTGTATCTATATTGCAATACGCAATCAGTATCAATTTAGTTCTCATGGTATTCAATTTAATACCTATACCTCCGTTAGATGGTCATCATGTTTTAGCTGATATAGGTGGATATAAAGTGCAACAATTCTACAACAAGTATAATAATTATTGGTCTATCATTTTGATAGTATTAATTATTTCTGGTGCATTTGGATTTATAATAGGACCAACCGTAGGAATTTTCAATAAAATACTTATGAATTTAATGAATGGGATAGTAAATGTTTTAACTGCTATCTAAAAACATATTATAAAAAGCTCATCAAATTTGATGAGCTTTTTTATTTTAATACTTTATTCTTCTGTATTTTTTTCACGTAATACAGTTACTTTTACTTTTTCTATATGATGTTCTTCTATTTCTAATGTTTTAAATAAGATATTTTCAACTCTTATTTCTGGTTGCTCACCCACATTTGGTATTCTACCCAATGTAGTTGTCATGAAACCACTAAGAGTATCATAATCATCATCTGCATCTGCATCATCTTCATCATAAAATTTTATATCAAAGAAGTTTTCAATTTTTTCTATAGGATACATACCATTTATAATGTAGTTATCCTCATCTAGTTTTGTAAATTCTTCTTCTTCATTATCATATTCATCTTGAATGTTTCCCATAACAGACTCAATTATATCTTCCATGGTAACAATACCCGCAGTACCACCGTATTCATCAACTATTACAGCAAACTGTTTTCTAGTTTCTTGAAATTGCACAAATAAATCTTTACAATTATTTGTTTCAGGTACGTATAAAGCTTTTCTCATATATTTTGCAACTTCAAATGAATCTCTAGAACCATCTGATATGATTTTAAGTAAATCTTTAATATATAAAACGCCTATGATATTATCTATATCATCTTCATAAACTGGTATTCTAGAATATCCTTCAGAAATTGCTAAGTTTATAACTTCATCTAAACTAGCATCTCTCTCTATTCCAACAATATCTGTTCTATGCGTCATGATTTCATCTACATCTCTATTATCAAATTCAAATATATTATGAATCATATTTTTCTCTGATTCTTCAATTGAACCTATTTCATTTCCAACATCTATCATCATTCGAATTTCTTCTTCAGTAACTTCTTCTACCTGTTTCGATGGATCTACACCCAACAATCTGAGCACTCCATTAGAAATCATATTTATGATAGCAATAATTGGTTTAACAAACATATATTTTATGTAAATTATATTACAATGTCTATAAGCATATCTTTCGTAATTCTGCTGTGCTAATCGTTTTGGTACATTCACACTGAAAACAAGCACAACTATTGAAAATAATAAGGATAAAATCAAATAAGCAATAAAAATAATAATTACTTGTGGTATTTTTTCATTTGCACCAAATATCATATATGTAAATTTATCACCAATCGCTTCAATTGTAAAAGCTGAAATCAAAAATCCCATCATCGTATAAAATAAACTGATAGAAGCCTTAAACTGCGAAGGATTATCTATCATTTTCATCAAACGTTTTGATTTTTTATCACCAGACGTTGCCTTCTTTTTCACTTTACCATCATTCAATGATACTATTGAAACTTCACTATGTGCTACGATAGCATTTGCTATCAAAAAAACTACAAGTATGATTAAATACAACCAATACCCACTGTCAGAATCCATTATTTTTCTCCTTTAATAAAAAATGTCGTACTCTCAGTATATAATGAAAACGCATTTTTGTCAATGATAATAACATTTTCGACCTGCAACTTTTTGTTATTTTTAATATAAAAAAAGGGTTGATTATTATCAACTTAAACTGTATAATACAATTGTAAGAAAATCGTTTTTATGAATATATAATGTAATAAGGAGAAATAAAAAAAATGAGAATATCACAAAGAATTCAAGAAATGCAACTTTCACCTATTAGAAAGTTAGTTCCTTTTGCAGAAGCTGCTAAAAAAGAAGGAAAAAAAGTTTATCATTTGAACATAGGTCAACCTGATATTGAAACTCCAAAAGAGTTTTTCGATGCAGTTAAGAACTTTGATCAAAAAGTACTTAAATATGCTTTTTCACAAGGAATTCCTGAAATTATCGAATCTTTCAGAAAATACTATGACAAATGGGACATTCACTATACAGAAGATCAAATTAGAATTACAAACGGTGGTAGTGAAGCGTTAACTATAGCACTTACAGCAGTATGTGACTATGGAGATAATGTTTTGATACCAGAACCATTCTATACAAACTACAATAGTTTTTCTAAATCAACTGGTGTACATTGTGTACCTATCACAACAAAAGCAGAAGACGGTTTTAAATTACCAGCAAAAGAAACTATCGTATCTTTAATAAATGATAAATCTAGAGCTATCTTATTATCAAATCCTGGTAATCCTACAGGTGCTGTATACTCTAGAGATCAAATAAACATGATAAGAGATATAGCTATAGAAAACGACTTATATATCATAGCTGATGAAGTATATAGAGAATTTGTTTATGATGGTTTAGACTATGTTTCATTCGGTCAAATTCCTGAAATAGAAGATAGAGTAATAATCATAGATAGTATATCTAAAAGATACTCAGCTTGTGGAGCTAGAATCGGATGTATCTGTTCTAAAAATGACGAACTTATGGCTGAAGTAATGAAATTATGCCAAGGCCGTTTATGTGTATCTACATTAGACCAAGTAGGAGCTGCTGCACTTTGCAATGTTCCAGATTCATACTTAACATCTGTATATGATGAATATATAAAAAGAAGAAATGTAGTATATGATGCCCTTAAAGAAATTCCAGATGTTATATGCGAAAAACCTATGGGAGCATTTTACATTATCGTAAAACTTCCAATCAAAAACGCAGAGAACTTTGTTAAATGGATGTTAACTGATTTCGACTTAGATGGAGAAACTATCATGATGGCTCCAGCACAAGGATTCTATGCAACTCCAGGATTAGGATTAGATGAAGTTAGATTATCATATGTTTTGAATGTTGATGACCTAAAACAAGCTATGATTGTATTAGCTAAAGGATTAGAAGAATACAGAAAAATTGAGAAATAATTTATAATTAAAAATATAGATATATAAATATAATAGAATTAACTAAATAATACAGATGCAATCATGCATCTGTATTATTTTATATTGACTTACTATTATAAAGCATATCAATACGACAAAAAAAGTTCCCTACAGATTCGTAGGGAACTATATATTAATATTTAAACAGAAATACAGTCTAATATTTATATGCTAATTATTGCTCAGCTCTATATTCATCTAAAACAGTATTGATTTTTTGTGCTGGGTCTAATAATTCACTAAGTGATTTATCATAATTTAGCACATCTATAATACTTGCTATGTATTTAGACATATCTACTTCTACATACCATTTTTTACTTCTTAATTCTGGAGTTCTATATATCAAGTTTGTAGTATAAACTTTTTGAATTACTCCTTCTTCTATAGCTTTATCAAATTTATCTAATCCTTCATTGAATAAACCAAATGAAGCAAATACATAAACATTTCTAGCGCCTTTTGCTTTAAGTTGTTTAGCTGAATCTATCATAGATCCACCTGATGCTATCATATCATCTATTATGATTACATCTTTACCATCTAAGTCTGAACCTAAAAATTCGTGGCTAAGTACAGGATTTTTACCGTTTACAACTTGTGTATAATCTCTTCTTTTATAGAACATACCTACATCTAATCCCATAACTGAAGAATAATATATACATCTTCCCATTCCACCAGCATCTGGAGAAATAATCATAAGATTATCTTTATCAATTTTAACATCACTTTCATTATTAATGAAAGATTTAATCATTTGATAAGTAGGATGGAAATTTTCAAATCCACTTAAAGGAATAGCATTTTGAATCTTTGGATCATGTACATCAAAAGAAATAATATTATTAACTCCCATGTTTACTAATTCTTGAAGTGCTATAGAACAATCTAAAGATTCTCTCATAGAACGTCCATGTTGTCTTCCCTCATATAGCATAGGCATAATTACAGTTATATTTCTTCCTTTTCCACCAATAGCAGCAATTATTCTCTTTACATCTTGAAAATGATCATCTGGGCTCATTGGTACTTCTTTACCAAACATTTTGTAAGTAACACCATAATTGAATATATCGCATAAAATATATACATCATGACCTCTAACTGTTTCATAAATTACACCTTTAGCTTCACCTGAACCAAAACGTGGGCAGTCAGCTTTAATTGTAAATGTTTCAAGATTTCTTTTTTCTAATTCATCTTTTCTCCAACTCTTAAGGTAGTAATCAACTTGATCACATAATTCCTCAACACCCTTTAATCCTATAATAGATAAGTCAGCAATTGGGTCATAAATTTCGTGAATTTCCTTTGACATGTAGTCCTCCAAACTTTGTTTTAAGATTTTATCATACAGTAATATTTTACACAATATTTGCTCAAAATACAACCGCTAATTTAAGTTTTATTTTGTATCTTTTTGATACTTTGGATTTTATAAGAAAACTGTGTTATAATATACAAGGAAAATCGTTTGTATATTAAATATTTCAATGTTATTGATATATCAAATATTAATTATTTTTCATTATTTATAAATATTATAATCCAAAATGAAGATTATCATTATTTATAATTGTTTAATAAAAGAATAACTTAATTGTTTGACATTTTCATATTGCTGTGATAATATGCAAATATATGTAAATAAAGACAAAATTTAATAATGAGGTGTAATATGAGTTTTAACATGGTAATTGACCGCGTAATGTGGCCACAAAAAAATGATGCAATATTCGAAATTGCTGGTAAAGCAAAAACTGCAATTTCTGAAAAAGGAAAAGAAAATGTTATAGATGCCACTTTAGGTGCACTTTACGATGATGAAGGAAATCTATTATGCATGAAATCTGCATTTGATACTTTACACAATCTTCCAAATGAAAAGATAGCAGCTTACGCTCCACTTGCTGGTACTGAAGGATTCAAAGATGCTGTAATGAAACAATTATTTGCTGGATATGTTCCTGAAGGATATGTAGATGTAGTAGCTACTCCAGGTGGATCTGGTGCAGTTAGACACTCTATAGTTAACTATACAAACAGAGGAGACTCTATATTGGTTCCTGACTGGTACTGGACTCCTTACAAAACTATTTCTGAAGAAGCAGAAATTGGTGTAGAAAACTTCACTATGTTCAATGACAAAGGTGGATTTAATGTTGAATCTTTTAAAGAGCATTTCGAGCCATTAATAGAAAAACAACATAGATTAGTAACTATATTAAATACACCGGCTCATAATCCTACTGGATACAGCATATCAGATGATGAATGGGATGAAATATTAGCCATATATATAAAAGCAGCTGAGAACAAAGAAAACAAAATTATTATAGCCGTTGATACAGCCTATATAGATTTTGCTGGAAAAACTGATGAGAGAAGAAAATTCTTTAAAAAGTTCTCTAATTTACCAGAAAATATCTTTGTAACTGTTTGTTTCAGTATGTCCAAAGGTTACACAATGTACGGTATGCGTTCAGGAGCCATAGTTGGTATTTCTTCTAATGAAGATGCTATCAAACAGTTCCATTTTGCTGCTATGCATGGTGGAAGAGGAAACTGGTCAAATGGTACTAGAGGTGCTATGGAAACAATGGATAAAATTGTTCATGATGAAGAGTTATTCACAGCTTATAAAGCTGAATTAACAGAAGATAAAGAAATGCTTCAAAGAAGAGCAAAAGCATTCGTTGAAGAAGCTGATAAAATCGGATTGCCTACATTACCTTATAAAGATGGATTCTTTATAACATTAGATCATCCAAATCCTGTAGCTCTACAAGATGAGTTAACTAAATACGATTTATTTTTAGTTTCTCTTAAAAAAGGTGTTAGATTTGCTATATGTGCAGTAAATGAAGAAAAATGTAGAAAAGCTCCAGCTATAATCAAAAAAGCAATGGAAGCATTAAAATAATACAAGCAAATATTATATAAAAATAAAAGCCATCTAAGTAGATGGCTTGTTTTTTTTCGTTCTAAATGCTAATAAGAAGACTATAGCTCCTGCTGCCCTTAAAGCTGCTGATACATAAAGTGCTATTCTAATTGAAAAAGTAGAAGCGATATATGTACCTACAAATGGCATAAATGAACTTGTTATTTGTGTTAACACTGTAAATAATGATATATATAAAGTTCTATTTTTTTCAGGACTAACATATATAAGTTCATTGAACAACATGTATATACCACCAGACATACCTGAACCTATAATTATCGACATAACTACAAGCATCGGCATGGATGTGCTAACTGCATAACATATGGGTGACAAAGCCATAAACATCATGCATATGCCTAATACAGGTTTCGTTCCTATTTTTTCAGATTGCTTAACCCAAAATGTAATAGTTAAAATTTGAGAAGCTGTAGAAGCGATATTGCAGTAACTTATCCAAATCGGTGTTGCCTTTAGTACTTTTAACATATATATATTAAACAAAGGCCAACCCATTTGCCACCCGATATAAAATAGCATGATAGTCATGCAATATTTTTTGTAATCAGGCAAACTTGGAATTGATTTTATTGTTGATTTTAACTTATCTATATAGCTTATTTTTTCAATTTCATCAAAACATTCTTTTTCAATCATTGCAAATTTAGAATATTGCCTAATTTCTATCATACCTATAACAAATGTAAAGATAAACAATGTAATAAATAAAAACATATTGGAAACTGGCAATTTATCATATAAATTTAAATACATTCCTACTAAGAATGTTGAACCTAATGCTATTATATTATTGTATTTACTTCTTTTTCCCATGATATAGTTCAATTTATCCATAGGAAAAACATCTGCCATCAATGATTGATAACCTATATTCCACACAGATTCTGGAGCATTTCTTAATCCGATGAGCATTACTAATGCTAAAGGTCGTACATTTTCTGGAAGAAATGGAATTAAAGCAAACAGTAAAAAAAATGCTCTAGACAAAAAACAAATTGTTAAAGTTGTTTTTAGTTTGTTTTTCGCCTTATCTATAATCATTGCTCCTGGTATCAAGGATAATACAGCTACCATGGCCGGCAAGGCATTTAGCATGGCAAACTGAGTATCACTTCCACCTAAATCTCTAAGGAAAGCTCCCAGATAACCTCCAGAACATATTACAAATGCTCCTAACATACTTCCCCGCAGATTATTTTTATAATTTTTATCAAGTTTATTCATTTCACACCCCATTTCATTATTATTAGACTAAAGTACAATATGTGATAAATAATAGCATTTTTTACTGTTAAAATCAAGTCTAAAGAAAGAAAAAAAAGATATTTTTGAAAACGCTTGACTTAATCGCCAATAGTGTTATAATATTAACAAATATAAAAATAAATTTGAGAGGTGTAATATGTTAAAAGATTTGACAAAGAAATATTTTATTGATCAAAATTGCAATTGTGCTCATGCAGTTTTTTACGCAGTAGCAGATGACTTCAATATTGAATTAACTGAACAAACGAAAAAAGTTGTGGCTCCTTTTGGAGGCGGAATGGGTGCTGGTTGTACATGTGGTGCATTAACTGGTGCTGTTGCAGCTATAGGACTTGTTATTGATTCTAAAGAAACTTATTACAAAGATATCAGAGTTGATTTACTAAAACAATTCAAAGAAAGATTTCAAACCTTTGAATGTGTAGAATTAACACCAAAATATAAAAAAGATGTCTTCAATACTAAGAAATGTTATGAAATTGTTGAAGGAACACTAGAAATTTTAGATAATTTGTTCGATGAATATTTAGAAAATTCTGATAGTGCTGTCTGTTCATCTTGATAAGATAAATTATATGCGTTGCATATATATAAAAGGAACTATAGTATAAAACTATAGTTCCTTTATTTTTCAAGAGTTTTTTATATTTCTATATAAAAAAATGCATTAAATAAATTAATGCATTTTTATGTCCTAAAATCAATAAATTTAACAATATTGACTATATTTCATTTTTATTATTCTGCAGAATATGGTAATAAAGCTACGCTTCTTGCTCTCTTAACTGCTCTAGTTATCATTCTTTGATGTTTAGCACATGCACCTGTAACTCTTCTTGGTAAGATTTTACCGCTTTCAGATACATATTTTCTTAATTTTGCTACATCTTTATAATCTATATCAGTTGCTTTTTCTTGGCAAAATTGGCAAACTTTTTTACGAGGTCTTCTTTTTGGACCATTACTTCTGTAACCTTCTCTTGGACTCATAACTACCTCCTATTGAATTTTAAAATGGAATTTCCCCATCATCTGTTGCTTGGAAAATATCCTGATCATCCTCATTCACTCCGTCAAAAAAGCTGCTATCCGAACTTGCTTCTTTGCCTGGCATTGAACCAGAATCACCTTTGTTACCTATAAATTCTACTCTGTCAGCAACGACATCAGTAGTATATCTTTTATTTCCGTCTTTATCAACATAACTTCCCGTCTGAATTCTTCCGAGAACTGCGCATTGTCTACCTTTAGCAAGGAAATTAGCAGCATTTTCGGCTGATTTGCCAAAAACCACGATACTAATAAAATCTGCTGTAGGTTTACCCGCTTGTATTGCTTGTTGTTTTTTTTCTCCATATAAATTTTTATCTACAGCTAACGTCATTCTAGTCATAGCCAATCCACTTGGAGAATATCTTAAATCTGGATCTCTTGTTAATCTTCCTATCAGGTTTACACTGTTCATAGGTTCCCCCTTTCGATATAAGAACTACAATACTATTTTCTTAATTCATCTACGACTACCATATGTCTTAACATCTGTTCGTTAATTTTGCAAAGTCTGTTTAACTCGTTTACAGCATCAACTTCAGAAGTAAAGCTAACTATAATATAGTAACCCTCTCTAGTTTTCATAATTTCATAAGCAAGTCTTTTTTGACCCCACTCATCAACTTTATCAACTGTTCCGTTAAAATTAGTTATAATACTTTTAATTTTTTCGATCTCAGCAGTTCTTACTTCCGCTTCTAAGTTTGGACGTAAGATGAAAACTCCTTCATAGAATTTCTTCATTTGATTCACCTCCCTTTGGTCTCTGGTTCATACTTTTTTGTACGAACAAGGATAGCATTGCTATTATATTATATTTTCAGTATAATTGCAAGCTTTTTTTATAAAAAATAGAAGAAAGCTATGAATATTAATCATAGCTCTCTAAAACTAAAACTTTTTATTTAATAAATTGGCATTTCCCAGTCGTGATGATTTGTATGTAACAAGTGATGTGATAATTCACCACAAGGTTTACCTAAGAAATCTTCATACAAAGCAGCTATTTCAGGATTTTCATGTGAAAATCTGAGTTCATTTACTGCATCTAATCCATATAACTCATCGTTTCTAAGCGCTGCAAGTTCTTCACCTTCTTTGAATGGCTGACCACCTCCGCCAGCGCAACCGCCAGGACAGGCCATAACTTCTATGAAATCATAATACACTTGCTTATCTTTTAATGCTCTAATAAGTTTTTGCGTATTTCCTAATCCACTAACTATAGCAACTCTCACTGTTAAATCATTAATATTGAATTTGGCTTCTTTCCAGCCTTCCATACCTCTAATTTCTTTGAAAGCTTCTACAGGAGGGTTCTCACCTGTAATCAAATAATATGCACTTCTAAGAGCTGCTTCCATAACTCCACCAGTAGAACCAAAGATTACACCTGCTCCAGTACCAACGCCCAATGGTTTATCGAATTCAACTTCTTCTAATTTAGTTACATCTATATGTTCTGCTCTAATCATTCTATCAACTTCTCTAACAGTTAAACTTAAATCAACATCAGGATCTCCGCAAGCATCGTTTAAATTAGGTATAGATGCTTCATGTTTTTTAGCTAAACAAGGCATTAGTGATATACAATATATATCTTTTGGATCAACGCCTAATTTCTTAGCAAAATATGTTTTTGTAACTGCACCAAACATCTGTTGTGGTGATTTTGCAGTTGATAAATTATCCGTAAGCTCAGGATATTTTCCTCTTACCATTCTAACCCATCCAGGACAACAAGATGTGAACATTGGCATAGCATACTTATCTTTATTAGTAAATCTTTCTATAAATTCGGTTCCTTCTTCCATGATTGTTAAATCGGCTGAGAAAGTAGTATCAAAAATGTAATCAAATCCCATTTTCTTAAGCGCTGAAACTAATCTCTTAGCTGTAGCGAATTCTCTTTCCATACCTGATAAACCATCTGACCATCCAACTCTAACAGCAGGAGCCATTTGTACCACAGTAATTTTACCTTTTTCAGCAATCATATCATAAGCTTTTTCAACTTCATCTTTTTCATGTAAGGCACCTACAGGACAATGAGTAATACACTGACCACATAAAGTACAATCTGTTTCATTTAAATTTCTACCAAATGCAGCATCTATAGTAGTTCTAGCACCTGTTCCAGACACATCCCAAACATGCATATCTTGAATTTTATCACACACTTGAATACATCTCATACATTTTATACATTTAGTTTCATCTCTAATTAATGGAAAAGGAGCTCTTTCTTTCTTCTTAGGAATTTCTATATCATATTTAATCTCTGTTATACCTAAATCATTTGCAACTTTCTGCAACTGACAGTTACCACTTCTTATACAATATGCACAGTTACAATTGTGTTGAGATAAAATAAGCTCAACATTCATTCTTCTAGCTTGTCTAACTTTTTGAGTATTAGTATATATATTCATACCTTCAACTACTTCTGTATTACAGCTAGTCGCACATCTGTCCATTCCTTCTATTTCTACTACACAAACTCTACATGCACCTATATCATTTATACCTTCTAAATAACATAAAGTAGGAATATCAATATTTATTTCTTTTGCTGCTTTCAATATAGTTGTTCCTTTTGGAACACTAAGTTCAGTATCATTTATCTTAAAATTTATCATTTTATCTTTACATTCTACCATGATCTATTTCTACCTCCTTTGAATATACCATATCCAAAGTAATCACAACGCAAGCACTTGCTTGATTCTTGGCTGGCCTCTTCATCTGACATACAGATTTCAAAACTGTCAAAATTATTTTTTCTCTCGTCTGCTGATTTCTCAAACATGTTAACTCTTCCGTATGGCTTTCTATCATGCAATACTGGAGCTGGAACTTCTATATCAGTACTTATTTCATGGTTATATCCTAAATATTCATCTATATTAGCTGCAGCAACTTTTCCACCTGCTATAGCTTTAATTACTGTAGCTGGTCCTGTAACACAATCACCTGCAGCAAAAACTCCATCAACATTTATTACACTGCTCGTATTAAGAGCAGATATAGTTCCTCTCTCAACTGGCACTCCGCATTCTTCTAGATGTAAGTATTCTATACCTTGACCTATAGAAACTATAACTATATCACAAGGAACCTTCATTTCTTCTGCTTGAGATGGTCTTGGTCTTGGTCTACCAGATTTATCTTTTTCTCCTACTATTTGAGGTTGAACTACTAATGCAGTAGCATTATCATCATCGTCATATTCAACTCTTATAGGAGCCATCATAGTCATCATATCACAACCTTCAGCTATAGCACCCTCAACTTCTTCTCTAAGTGCAGTCATATCATCAAGTCTTCTTCTATAAGCAACTTTGACTGACTTAGCACCTAATCTTATAGAAGTACGACAGACATCCATAGCAACATTTCCGCCACCGATTACTACAACTCTTTTGCCTTCAAAATCAGGGAAGTTTTCATTACCCATATTTCTAAGCATTTCTACAGCAGACATAACCCCTCTACTGCCTTCTCCTGGAATTCCTAATTTTTTATCAGTATGTGCACCTACAGATATAAATACACTATCAAAATCTTTTCTAAGTTCATCTAATGTTATATCATTACCTATATCTACACCTAATTTAAGTTCAACACCCGTAGATAATATAGCATCAGTGTCATAATCTAACCATTTTCTCGGTAATCTATAACTTGGAATACCATATCTAAGCATACCACCAATTTTAGTTCTTTTTTCGAATACAACAGTCTTGTGACCCATTAGTTGTAAGAAATATGCAGCACTAAGTCCACATGGACCTGCACCTATAATAGCAATTTTATTACCAGTTTCCGGCATACAAACAGGAGCTTCTACTTCACCTGCTTTTTCAACAGCATATCTTTTCAAACCTCTGATATTTAATGAATCGTCTATAATATTTCTTCTACATCTATTTTCACAAGGATGTTCACATATAAAACCACATACAGCAGGAAAAGGATTGTCTTTTCTAATCAATCTAACTGCATCTGCTTCTCTTTTAGCGTTAACTAGTGCAATATATCCAGGAATATCAACATGAGCTGGGCAAAGTGCAACGCACGGAACCGGTTGATTCAATTGACTTATACATCTGTTATGAAGAACATGTTCCTCATAATCATCTCTAAAGCCTATGACTCCCTGTAAAACCATTTCAGCTGCTTGAAAACCAATAGCACAATCTGCTGTGTTCTTGATTCCTCTAGCTGTTGTTTCAATCAAATCAATTGTATCTAATGTAGCTTCACCATCCAAAACTGATTTAATCAAGTTTTGCAATTGTCCTAATCCTACACGGCAAGGAATACATTTTCCGCAACTCTGTGAATGACACAAATGTAAGAATGCTAATGACATATCAATTGGACATAGTCCTGGTGGACTCGCAATTATTCGTCTCTCAACATCTTTGTACAAACCTTCCATAACAGTCTGAGCTCTGTCATGTGTAAACATTGTTAATCTACTCATATTCAACTCCTTAATTTTATTATCTGAATATATTGTTTTGCACGCTAAACTTTATAAATAATTATAAAATTTAACTATTATAATATTTTACCATAAAATATTAATATTTACAAATCAACTAGACTTAATTTTTCATTTATTCTTATACTCATACACTATTATAATAATTGGGCTACTAAAAGTTTCAACAAACTTTAGAAAGGAAAAATACAATTGCACCGATTTTTATTAATTTTTTTAGAGAAATAGTTAAATATTTTTTTCACAATTATTGCCTTATAAAACATATAAAAACACAATTAACACCATTCTTTAATAAAATAAAGTCAAAAAAAGCGCAAAACATACAATTGTTTTGCGCCAAGTATATAATCTTTGTTAAAAATTTATTAGTATTTACCAGTAATTTCCGAAACTCTATTTCTAAGTGAATCTGTTGCTTCTTTCTTAGTAATAACTTCATCAATTATATTAGCAATTTCTACCATATCATCTTTGTTTAATCCTCTTGTAGTACAAGCAGGAGTTCCGATTCTAAGACCACTAGTTATAAATGGTGATTTAGTTTCAAAAGGAATAGTATTTTT
>Ga0193962_1000379_pt1 | contig 20496 bp, 16 predicted proteins | sample FB_5_MG_FD_140335 | JGI IMG/M metagenome (GOLD analysis project Ga0193962, IMG submission 140335) | Microbial mat bacterial communities from the Broadkill River, Lewes, Delaware, United States - FB_5_MG | ecosystem: Environmental > Aquatic > Freshwater > River > Microbial mats | place: USA... | reverse complement strand
CGCCAGAAAAGAGGGTAATGTACCAAAGAGTCAAGATGCTTCGGGTGTAGGTACTCTCTTTGTTGCTATATTAGCTTTTTTGATGCTTTTTCCATATATGGGAAAACATACATTAGGCCTTTTTGAGTATTATTTTTCTATGCAGGGAACCTCTCTGGACTCACGAGTTATGATCGACATTGCAGTAGTAACTATTAGAGAATTTTTAATGATCATAATGCCTTTGGCAATAGCTGTGGCAATAGCAGGTATACTAGCGGCACTTTCTCAGTTTGGTTTTTTATTTACAACAAAGGCAATTGTCCCAGACCTTAAAAAAATCGATCCAATAAAGGGTACTAAAAACCTTTTTTCAATGAAGAAGCTTATAGAGGGCATAAAGATAACCTTTAAATCTTTTACAACTTTAGGGGTTGGATTTATATTTTTCCTTTTTTTTATAAAAGAACTTCCAACTGTAGCACTTTTTGGATTGGGAGAACAGATTGATTGGTTGGTTGACAAAGCTATAATAATAGCTTTTGTAATGCTTTTAATCATTTTTATATTTGCAGTTATTGATGTCATAATTGTTAGAAAACAATATTTTGACGGACTTAAGATGAGTAAGCAAGAGGTTAAAGATGAGATGAAAAATATGGAGGGGGACCCTTTAGTTAAGTCTAAGATCCGTCAGATCCAGATGCAAGCTAGCAGAAAAAGGATGATGGCAGAGGTTCCAAATGCAGATGTTGTTGTTACAAATCCTACACACTTTGCAGTAGCTCTTAAATATGAACAAGAAAAAAGTCATGCACCTATAGTTGTAGCAAAAGGTAAAGATAATGTGGCTTTACAGATCAAAAAAATAGCACGTGAAAACAATGTACATGTTATGCAAGATCCACCACTTGCACGTGCACTTTATAAAGAAGTTGAAATAGATAAACCTATTCCTGAAGCACTTTTTGCAGCTGTCGCAGAAGTGTTGGCATTTGTATATAAAGCGAATAATAGAGGCAAGAATCAATAATTTGTGATAAAGACTTTGATAAGAATAATTAATATATAATTGTTTATTGAGGTATTTTATTATGTCAGTTAAAAAGACTAAATTAAAAGATATATTTAGAACTAAGTTATATAAAGCTTTAGTTTTGCCTATGGCATTATTAATCTTTTTATTTAGTGTTGTTTATATTTTTCAAATCAATTCTACAATCAACCAACAACAAAAGTTTATCAAAGAACAGTTTTATAGTTTTTTTCAAGATCATGTTGACAATCAATCGCAATATATAGAAAAAGAGTTAAAAGCTATAGAATATAGTTTAATGGGTATAGACAAGGCTATTGAAAATTACTATAAAAGTAATAAAGATGTTAGTAACTATAAGTCATTTGATTTTTATAAAAACACTAAAGGCTTTTTATATAAACCAGATGATTTAAATGGTAGTAGTGTAGTTTTTATGCCACAAGCGAAGCCAACTGAATCAGATAAAATTGATGCTTACAATCTCGAAAAAATTGATCCAATAATTATGCCCATGGTTGATAACAATGATATAGTTATAGCAGCATGGATGAACCTAGAAAATTATCTAGTTCGTTATTATCCATATTTTGATATGAAAAATATTTTAATGCCAGATATGGACTTAAAAAGTTTTAACTTTTATTATGAAGCTGATCACAAACATAACCCTTATAAAAAAAATATATGGACAACACCATATTTAGATCCTGCAATGAAAGGCTGGATGATCTCAAGAGTAGCTCCAATATACAATGAAGAAAAATTGATCGGTGTATTTGGTTATGATATTAGTGTAGATAATTTAGTTAAAAATATAAAGTTGACATTACCAACTTCACAAAATATTTGTGTATTTATAACAAATGAGAAGGGTGATATTTTAAGTATTGACAAGAAGTTTAAAAACTATATTGGACTCAAACCATTAAAAAATTACTATCATGGAAATAGTCTTTCGCACGAAGTTTTGCTACCAAACCTATATAATATTTTCACAACATCAAATAGTAATATAAAAGATAAGTTAAAAGTAATTTATGAGCATGATAATTATATAAAAATTGATACCCATGGTAAAAGAAAATATATTTTTAAAAGTAAAATAGAAAATCTTAAATGGAATATATTTTATGTTGTCGATGAACAAAAGTTAATTGATGGATTAGCAAGTGTTCAATATTATTATAACAAAGTAGCATTAATTATCTTACTTATATTTTTGAGCTTTTTTGTGTTAATAATGATAAACTTGAAAAGAAGACTAAACAAAACAATAGTAGATATTATAAAGCCCATTGAAGAGTTGTCTGAAGCTACAAAAAATCTTCAAGTAATTAAAACTTTACCAAAACAAAAAATTTTCGAGATTTCAGTTTTGTACGACAGTTTTATAAACATGGCTAAACGTATATTTTTGCACAAAGAAGATTTAGAGAAAAAAGTTGATGAAGCAACTTTAGAACTAACCAAAAAAATTGAAACTATAGAGAAATTGAAAGAGAAACTAATTGATCAAAATAACCATGATTATCTTACAAAATTATTTAGTAGAAGATATGGTGATATAGCGTTAAGTAGGGAACTTAATAAGGCAATACAAAATAATCAAAAGTTGACAGTAGTTATGCTAGATATAGATAACTTTAAATTAGTTAACGATAGTTTAGGACATCAAGTTGGTGATACTGTTTTAGCTACACTCGGTTCAATAATAATATCAAATATGGAAGATAGGAGTATACCTATTCGATATGGAGGAGAAGAGTTCTTACTTATTTTTCCACATTTTAGTAAAGATGAAGCAAAAAAGATAGTTGAGGTAATAAGGGAACAATATAACAATGAGATAAAAAAAACTATAAATATTAAACACGGTTTAACTATATCTGCTGGTATATCTTCTTATCCAGAAGATGCTATAAGTTATGAAAAACTTGTAAGACTTGCAGATGATGCTTTATATAAAGCTAAAAACAGTGGAAAAGATAAAGTTGTAGTCTCATAAATATAAATAAATGTTATAATTCAATTTTTAGGAAAGGCTTTTTAGATTATGGAAAATTTTGTAGATTTACCGCAGCAAGTTGTTAGTAAAATAATCAATAAAAGTTCTGATGCAATTTTTGTATCTGATAAAAATGGTAAATTTGTTTTAGTTAATCAAACAGCCTGTGATTCAGTAGGTTATACAAAAAAAGAGCTTTTAAAATTAACTATAAGTGATATAAATCCAAATTTTGATTTAAAAGATATTGATAATCTTATTGATCTAATAAAAAGAAAAGAATTTTATCTTTTAAAAAGTGTTCATTTAAAAAAAGATGGTTCAAAATTTCCTGTTGAAGTAAATATCTCAATGTTAAATTTTGACACAGATGAGTATTTACTCGGATTTGCAAAAGATATATCTAAAAGACACACTAGTAATGAAAGTATTGAGTATCTTGGTGATGATTATGATGTAATTTTAGATACAACTCTTGATGGATATTTAGTTATCAACCTTCAAGGTGATATTATAGAAGTAAATAAAGTTTATTGTGAACTGATTGGATACACAAAAGACGAATTGTTAAATATGTCTGTTTCAGACTTAGAAGTTATAGAGTCTGTAGAAGATACAAAAGCTCATTTAGAAAAAATTATTACAAATAAAACTGATATTTTTGAGACAAAACATCGAAAAAAAGATGGAGAGATCGTTATTTTGGAAGTATCTATCACTTATGTTTCAGGTTGTGTTGAAAAATTTATAAGCTTTATACGTGATATAACTAAACGAAAAAAACTTCTTCAAGAACTTCAAGATAGTAAAGAAAACTTAAATGAAGCACAACAGTTATCAAATATTGGTCATTGGGAGTTTGACCTTACTAAAAATTCTATTCGTTGGTCTGATGAAGTTTTTCGTATATTTGATTTAAAGCCACAAGAGTTTAAACCTACGTATGAAACTTTTTTAAGCTATCTGCATCCAGATGACTTAGATATGGTAAATAATTCTTATTTAGAATCAGTAAAAGAAAAAAAAGATTATCAGATAGTTCATCGTATAGTTACAAGTTCAAATACAGTTAAATATGTAGAAGAACGTTGTAAACATAGATATGGTGAAAATGGTGAAGTTGTCTACTCTATAGGAACTATTCATGATATTACGCAACGAATTCATCATGAAAATGAGTTGCAAATTGCATCAAATGTATTTCACTACACTAAAGAGGGAATTGTAATTACTGATGAGAAAAATAAGATAGTTACAATAAACAAAGCATATGAAAGTTTGAGTGGTTATACGATAGATGATGTTAAGGGTTATAACCCAAGAAAGTTTAGCTCAGGATGGGGAAATAAAGAGTTTTACAAGAAAATGTGGGATGATATCATCAACAAAGGTCACTGGAGAGGTGAAATAACTGATCGTAGTAAACATGGTAATCTTTATATCGTTGATGTAAATATAGTTGTTGTAAAGGATAGTAACGAAAATATTTTAAACTATATAGCAATTTCAAGAGATATTACAGAGTTTAAAGCGCAACATGACAAAATTCGTCAAATAGCTTTTTACGATTTTTTAACTCAACTTCCAAATAGACGTCTATTTGAAGAAAGAATAAAGTCTCATATAGATACGGCTAAATACTACAATAAAAAATTTGCACTTCTTTTTATGGATCTTGATAATTTTAAATGGATAAATGATTCTTTAGGTCATAATATAGGTGATAAGGTTCTAATATATGTAAGCCAACTTATTCAGGAACTATTGCCAACAGGTGCGACTTTTTCAAGGTTAGGAGGAGATGAGTTTGTTATACTTAAACCATATACAGATATACAAAAAGTTTCTTTACTTGCATCCAAAATTATAGATACAGTAAATAAACCTATACAAATAGATGGGCATGAGATGAGTGTAGGTTGGAGTATTGGAGTTAGTCTTTTTCCTGAAAATGGAAAATATTATGAAGAGCTTTTAAAAAATGCAGATGTAGCTATGTATAAAGCAAAAGAGAATGGAAAAAACAATTTCGAGTTTTTCAATGTAGATATGAACCTTGAAGTAAAAAAGAGATTAGAAGTTGATAATAGACTAAGAAGTGCTACTAAAAATAATAGGTTTACACTTAATTACCAACCTAAATGTGAATGTCCATCTAAAAAATTGGTTGGGTTTGAAGCGCTTATTCGTTGGAATGATCCTATCCTTGGTTCTGTACCTCCAGATGAATTTATACCTATAGCTGAGCAATTAGGTTATATATATGAAATTGGATTATGGGTTCTTAATCAAGCACTTAAAGACCTGGTAGAGTTTCATAAGCAAAATAAAAATTTGAATATGGCTATAAACGTTTCAGTAAAACAATTAGAATATTCTACATTTATAGATGATGTAAAAATGGTAATAAGTAAGTATGATATTCCATCAGATAAGATTGAGTTTGAAATAACAGAAACAGCAGTTATGGAAAATATAGATACCATACTACCAATATTAAATGAGATAAAATCTATGGGGATTAGACTCTCTATAGATGATTTTGGTACTGGTTACTCTTCTCTAATGTACCTTAAAAAAATGCCTATAAATATACTAAAAATTGATAAAGAATTTGTAGATAGTATAGATCAAGATAAAGATGATAAGGCTATAGTAGAGGCAACAATAGCCATGGCTAAAGCATTAAATCTTAAAACTGTAGCTGAGGGTGTTGAAAAAGAGGAACATCTTTGCATACTCTCAAAAATTGGTTGCGACAGTTTCCAAGGATATTATTTTAGTAAACCATTACCTTTTATTAATATTAAAAATATGATTAGTTTAAACTAAATATATTAACTGGTTTTATATTGTATAAACTTATACACTCAGATAATAAAAAGTTATTTTTTATTATTAATAAGATATAATATAAATAAAAGGGTGGCTTGTGTTGAAAAGTGTTGTATGTATTATATTTATAAATTTATTTTTTATATCATCTACATTTTTACAAGCAAAAGAGATAGAGATTAGTGATCAAAACTATGGAGATCTTTCTGGTTTAATACGTTTATATCATGTTTTTAGTCCCTCTTATGTAAAAAGTGGAAGAAATGATGATTATAGTATTGATGGTAGTGCGGTCGGTGGACATGTAAGGTATATATCTCCAACATTAGATAACTTGAGTGTCTCTTCAGCTATTTATTATGCTAAAGATACTGGCTTAAATGATACAGGTGATATTAACACTATAATGGCAGCAGGACGCTTTTTTAAAAAAGATTATTCAGATAAAGCTGTACTTGGAGAACTTAGTTTTTTATATAAAGATCAAGAGCATATAGTGATCATAGGACGTCAAAAAATAGACTCCCCTTTAACTAATTCCATAGTAACATTTATGCCAAATATGTATGAGGCACTTTTTTATAATAATAAACATTTTAAAGAACTTGAATTTAGTTTATTTCATATAAATAAAATGGCTTATGGAACAAGGGCTCCTGTTGAATTTGGTCTTATAGGGGAGACTACAAGAACGGCAGGCTCAACGCAAAGTGCTATAGACAATAGAGGAGACTTCGCACCTATAGAGCAACAAGTTTTAGCAGATCCTTCAGTAAATACTAATGGGGTAACAGGTTTTTCACTTACTAATAGATCATTTAAAAACAATACCATCCGTATTTGTAATTTTTATGCATATGACATCATCAATATGTTTTATGTTGATTCTGTTTATAAAAACTTTAAAGCAAAACTACCTTATTCAATTTCTGTACAATATTTAAATGTAAAAAGTGTGGGTAAGAACTTGGCTTCAGCTTGGCTTGATGGATCAAACGCTTCAATGTTGGGTCTTAAATTTGCATTTGATTATCAAAATATATCTGCATATTTAGCTTACAACCATTCAGGCAATCAAAAACTTTTAAATCCTTTTAACGGTGATCCGGCATATACATCTTCATTTTTTTCAAGAAATGCATACAGATCAGATGTAGATGCTTATAAAATAGGTGTAAATTTTAAAATAACAAAAGATTTTAAAATTATATCTAGTTATGCAGATTATGGAAAATCTTCTACGATAGGTACATTTGCGCCATCACAACCAGTTCAAGTACCTACATTGCCACAAAATAATGCAAAAGAGTCCGCACTTTTGTTTTCATATAACCCTATAAAAAATTTTAATGTTTTAACAGGTGCAATATATAAAACAAGTGAGTATTATTATGCTTTAAAACAAGTTAAACTTTTAGATCTAGACTTTGTAGCTACATATAGATTTTAGGAAAGCAATATGCGTAAATTTATAATTATTTTTTTATTTTTAACTACATTCATGAAGGCTGAGGATATTATTTTGAGTATAAGTTCTGGTTTTCCTGTTCCTGAAACTAACTTGGTAAGAACAATTGTACAAGATGGATTTAACAGGGCAAATATTACTACAAAATACCAAACTGTTCCACCTGAGCGTTCTTTAGTTAATGTAAACTTAGGACTAGATGATGTCGAGGCTGGAAGAATAAAAGGTATAGAAAGTACTTATCCAAATCTCATAAGAATTCCTGTACAAATCCATACAATAGATATAGTGCTTCTAAGTAAAAAAAAGATTAAAGTATATGAAGTATCTGATCTAAAACGATATCATTTAGGATTAAATAGAGGTGTTAAAATTGCTGAGTCAATCGCAAAAAAATCTGGTTCTGAATCAATCACTATGGCTACATCATACAACATGCTTATAAAAATGCTGATTAATGATAGGATAGATGTTATAATAACTAGTAAAATAGGAATGTTAACGATGTTGGCAGATACAGAAAATGAAGGTTTATTTTTAACTTTAAAACCAGTTGTATCTCTACCTTTATATACTTATGTAAATAAAAAGTATAAACATCTTGTTCCAAAAATAACAAAAGCTTATCAATCTATGGACAAAGATGGAACCATTGAAAAATATCATAACGGTTTTTTACATGACTTGGAAGTGAAAATAGAAAATAAGGTAAAAATTATAAATGATTAAAAACTTTTTTTATGAGTACTTTATAAGTAGAAAAATATCATTTAAACTGGTGATTCTTACACTACTTTTTAGTGCTGTTATTACAACTGTTATTACTGCTATTCAACTATATATGGACTACAAAAATGGTATAAAGTCTATAAATAAACAATTATCGTTTATAGAATCTGCATATATAGCTAGTATAAATAAAAGTGTATGGGTATATGATGAAGAACTTGTTAATCTTCAGCTTGATGGTATTTTAAATTTACCTGATATTGAACATGTTGAAATATATCTTGAAGATGGTAAAAGATTTGAAAAGGGGAACAAACCAAGTAAAAATTTTTTACTAAAAAAGATCCCATTAACATATATTCATAATTCAAAAAAGATTAACTTGGGTAATATTTTAATTATGGCTGATCTAAATAAACTATATGAACAGTTAATAGACAAGATTATAGTGATACTTTCATCTCAAGCTGTGAAAACATTTTTAACATCTTTTTTCATATTATTTATTTTTCAAAGGCTTGTTACTGTCCATTTAGAGAAAATAGCAAGGTTTACAAAAAATCTTACTATCAATAAAAAGCCTGAAGAGTTGATTTTACATAAATTAAGTTCAAAAACTACCCGTGATGAGCTTGACAATCTTACAGAAGCTATAAATGCTATGCAAAATCAGATATATAAGTCATATTTAAATGTCCTGTCTGAACTTGAAGCTAGAAAACAAGCCGAAGGTAAGATTAAAGAACAAGCTGTTTTTTATCAGTCAATACTTGATGGTATAAGTGAACCATTAATGGTTATTGACAAAGACTACAATGTAATTTTAATGAATAACGCAGCTGAAGAGCATAAGGTTATTGGAAAAATTAATGATTTAGAAAAACCTAAATGTTATGAAATATCTCATAAACAATCAACTCCTTGTGATAGTGAACAACATCCATGCCCACTAAAAAACGCAATGGATAGTAAAAAAACTGTTACATTAACACATAATCATCCAGATATAAATGGTGTGTCACACTTTGTTGAACTAACAGCTACACCACTTTTTAATAAAGCTGGAGAGTTTATTGGTATTGTTGAGTCTGCTAAAGATATAACTAGTGAGGTTACTACAAAAAAAGAGCTTGAAGAATACAAAGATAGACTTGAATATGAAGAACACTATAGTTCATTAACAGAACTTCCTAACAGAGTGCTTTTTTATGATAGAGTTGATCAGACTACAAAACAGTCCATAAGAGACAGTAGAAAATATGCAGTATTGTTTATTGATATAAACAACTTTAAATCTATTAATGATTCTTTTGATCTTAAAATAGGAAATGAAGTTTTAAAATTACTTGCAGAAATACTTAAAAAACATGCAAGAGATAGTGATACTGTTGCACACTTTGGTGCTGATGAATTTGGAATAATATTAAACTCTATAAAAGATGCAAATGTTGTAATTGATTATGTAGATAAATTAATTCAAGTTTTTAAAGAGCCAATGTTAATAGATGGTAAAAAGTTGTATATAACGATCAGTGTAGGTATATCTTTATATCCAACTGATAGTCAAAATGGAAACAATATAATCAAATATGCTGATGTAGCACTACATAAAGCAAAAAGCATGGGTAAAAATAACTATGAGTTCTACACAGAGGACCTTACTCAAGTGGCATTTGAAAGAATTGTTTTAGAAAATAGTTTAAGAGAGGCTATTGTAAATAATGAACTTTTACCATATTTTCAACCAAAAGTTGATGCACTGACCAATAAAATAGTAGGTATGGAAGGACTTGTTAGGTGGAATCATAAAAGCTTAGGTTTGGTACCACCGATTAAATTTATAACAATTGCAGAAGAGATAAAAATAATAGCTGATATAGACTTGTTTATGTTAGATGCAGTAACAAAATCTGTAAGTGCTTGGTATAAAAGTGGATTGAACCCTGGAATAGTTTCTATAAATGCATCAGTAGATACTTTAAAAAGTGAAAATTTTACGCAAAAAATTTCTGATATTTTAAAAAATAATGATTGTAAGGCAGAATATCTAGAGTTAGAGATCACAGAGAGTCAGATCATGAGTGATCCTAATATAATAATAGAAATTTTGCATGATATTAGAAAAATTGGTATAAAACTATCTATTGATGATTTTGGTACTGGCTATTCATCGCTTGCATATTTGAAAAAACTTCCAATAGATAAGCTTAAAATTGACAAAACATTTATAGATGAAGTTCCAACAAATGAAGATGACGTTGTAATAACGAAAACAATTATAGGTCTTGCAAAATCACTTAACTTAGATATTATAGCTGAGGGCGTTGAGAGTGATATACAAAAAGAGTTTTTACTAGAAAATGGTTGTAGTGTAATACAGGGTTATTTGTATTATAAACCATTGAATGAAGAAGACCTTCTAAAAGCAATTAAAAGTACTTAATTAACAAAAACTCGTAAGGCGAATAAAAAGAAAAGCTAGTATAATTCCGAAAATATACTAGAAGAAGAGTTTTTTTGCTAAATATAGAAAAAATTAATGATGCAAAGCACATAGTTATATCTTTACCAAATGGCATACAAAATGATGTATTTGCATCTGCTAATGCCTTGTATTCATATATATTAACACTTCATAAAAAGGTAAGCTTTTTTTCTGAAGTAACAAATACAAAAAAAAATCTAAACTTTTTGCCTTGGACCAACAAGTTAAAAAACTCTTATCCATCTTCAGCAGATTTAGAAATAAAGCTAGAAAATAGTGAAGAAGTATTTATTTTTTTTAAAGACAATGAAATAAAGTTAAATATAAAGATGGCAACATCTTTATATGCTTCTTTACTTGCAAAAACTAAAGGTTTTTCAGTTGGTGTTGATGGCATGACCTTTGCTTTAGCTAATGAGCTTGTAGACGCTGGCGCTGATGTTAAAAGTTGTAACAAATATATACTTAACTATAAATCATTAGCAAGCCTTAGACTAAAGGCTATACTTTTAAAAAAGATGATTCTTATAAACTCTGCTGAGGTTGCTTTTATAGAATTGGAAGATCATGACCTAAAAAGTAGTGGGGCAACTTTGGAAGATTCATATGTTGTGCTTAAAGATGCACTCTCTTTACCAACTGTAAATAGAGTGATAGTAAAATACAAAAATAAAGAGATCATAAACGAAGGAGAAACACTTTGAGAAAAAAAAACAATAGCTCATCTATAGGTGTATTAATATTATTTGCATTAATTATTGGAGGGGGAGTATATTTTTACAATTCAAAAATTTTTGAGAGAAATGCCCCTCAGATCACATTAGACACAAATGGTTATTGGAATTTAAAAAATAATATAAATTTAGATATTGAAGATTTAAGTGGTATTAAATCATATAGAGTTTCATTAAAAAGTTCATCTGGTGAAAAAGTACTTTATTCGGATCAGCCTTTAGTACTTAAAAATAAAGTTCAGGTTAGTATTGAGCCACCAAGAAGTGCATATGCTATGAAAGATGAAGAATTAACTTTAATTGTTGAAGCAAATGATGCAAGTAAATGGAACTTTTTTAAGGGAAATATGATCTCAAAAGAGTACAAGCTGAAAATAGATAAACGAAGACCATCAGTTGTTGCGATATCTCATTCTTACAAGATCAACAAAGGTGGTTCAGCTGTAGTTATATTTAAAGCTGAAGACGAAAATATAAAAGAGATGTATATAAAAACTAACTTTGATAAAAAGTTTATTCCTCAACCATTTTATAAAGATGGCTATTTTATATCTCTTTTAGCATGGCCTGTTACTCAGAAAAATTTTAAAGCCCATATTATAGTTAAAGATTATGCAGGAAATATAGCAAAAAGTTATATACCTCTATATTTAAAAAATAAAAACTATAGAGTATCACGTATAAATATAAGTGATAGATTTTTAAATGGTAAAATAGCAGAGCTAGCTAGTGAATTTCTAGAAACTCAAGGGTTAGAAAATCCATTAGAACAGTTTAAAGTTATAAACGAAGATATACGTGCTAAAAATGAAAAGCTTATACATGAAATAACTTCAAAGGTCTCTAAAGAGAAAATTTTAAATTTCAATATAAAAAAGATGTATCCACTTAAAAATGCACAAGTTGTAGCATCTTTTGGAGATCATAGAAAGTATCTTTATAAAGGAGATTATTTAAGTGAATCATACCATCTTGGACTAGATCTTGCTTCAAATGCAATGGCAGAGATCAAGCCACAAAATAGTGGTGATATAGTTTTCTCAGACTATAATGGACTATATGGAAACATGCCTATAATTGATCATGGACTTGGGTTGTACACACTTTATGGTCATTGCTCAAGTGTTAATGTAAGAAGTGGTGACTTTTTAAATAAAGATGAACCTATAGCTAGAACTGGAAAGACTGGATATGCTATGGGAGATCACTTACACTTTGGTGTACTTGTTCAAGGTATAGAAGTTCGTCCTGCTGAGTGGATGGACACAACATGGATGAAATTAAACATAACTGATGTTATAGACAATGCAAAAAAAATTATCGATGGTAAATAAAGGCATATTATGTATCAAAGCACAATTGAAAAAAGTGTTGAGTTAGTAGGAATCGGACTTCATAAAGGTTCTCCTGTAAAGTTAAAATTAGAACCATTAGAAGCTAACAACGGTATTGTGTTTTATAGAAGTGATGTTGATGTCTCTATACCTTTGATCCCAGAAAATGTTGTAGATACTAAGATGGCAACTGTAATTGGAAAAAATGGAAATGTTATATCTACAATAGAACATCTGCTTTCTGCAATATATGCTTATGGAATTGATAACTTAAAAGTAATAGTAGATGCTAACGAAGTTCCTGTTATGGATGGTAGTAGTGCAAGTTTTTGTATGCTTTTAGATGAAGCAGGAAGACGTGAACTAGATGAGCCTAAAAAAGTTATGCGTATAAAAAAAGATGTAATAGTGCAAGAGGGTGAAAAATATGTTAAGTTATCTCCATCAAAAGATCTAAACTATGACTTTACTATAAAGTTTCCACATCCTGTGATTAAACAACAAGATTATTCTTTAAAGTTTACAAAGCAAGCATATAGAGATGAGATATCACGTGCTAGAACTTTTGGGTTTGTTCAAGAAGTGCAATACCTTCGCTCAAAAGGTCTTGCACTCGGTGGCTCACTTGAGAATGCAGTAGTACTTGATGATAAAAAAGTACTAAACCCTGAAGGGCTTAGATATTCAGATGAGTTTGTTAGACATAAAATTTTAGATGCCATTGGTGACATGAGTTTAATAGGTATGAACTTTATAGGTAACTATGAAGCAATGGCAGGAAGTCATGACTTAAATCACAAACTTACTCTAGAACTTTTAAAATCTGAAGAGAACTACGAAGTGATAGAACTTGTTGGTGAGAAAACTAAAGAGTTAGAAAAAGCGTATGCATAAAAGTGTTGATGTAGTTTGTATAACGCTTTCATCTCCAATTCTTATTGGAATTTATGAAGACAAACAACTTATAAAAACTATATCAAGTGAAGAAAAAACTTCGGATGTTTTACCTAAAATATTTGAAGATATTTTAAAAGAATATGATATTGAAAGACTTTTTTATGCGAAAGGTCCAGGTAGTTTTATGGCAATAAAGATAACGTATCTTTTTTTAAAATCACTTAGTATTTTAAAAAATATACCACTTTTTGCAACAGATGCATTTTATTTTAATAATAACCAACCTATAAAAGCGATTGGAAAGCTATTTTTTGTTAAAATTTCATCTAACATAGAAACTCAAAAACTAGAAAAGGCACCGACAAGCAAGTTTGAGCTTAAAGATGTGCTTGAGTATGATGAGTTTGATGAAAACACAACGCCCCTATATGCTATAGGAGCAGTTGGATAGGAAAAAAATTGGAAATTAGCGTACCAGCTACTAGTGCAAACTTAGGACCAGGCTTTGATTCACTCGGTCTTGCAGTTGATTTAAGAAATAAAGTTGAATTTCATCCCTCGAAATTCTTTAGCGCATGTATAAAAGGTGAGGGTGAAAATAACCCTAGACTTAAAGGAAATAACCTTTTTATAGGTATTTTTAACGAGCACTACACGCGTTTAACAAAGAAAAAGCAAAATTTTAAATTTACATTTTATAATCAAATACCTATGTCAAGAGGTTTAGGAAGTTCATCTGCAGTTATAGTTTCTGCAATAGCTTCCGCACATGAAGCTGCAGGTATTAGAGTTTCAAAAAGAAGAGTTTTAAACCATGCCCTTGTGTATGAATCTCATCCTGATAATATTACACCAGCAGTTATGGGTGGTTTTAACGCTGCAACAGTTGAGAAAAATAAAGTTTTTTCTCAGAAAAAACATCTTCCAGATTATATAAAAGCAGTTGTTATAATTCCAAATAAACAGATGAATACATCGCGTTCACGAACGGTTTTACCAAAGTCTTATTCTAAAGATAATGCAGTTTATAATCTTTCACATACAGCACTTAGCGTAGCTTCATTTTTTAATGAAGATTGGGAGATGTTACGTCTTGCTTCTCATGATAGATTTCATCAAAAGGCAAGAATGAAAACATTGCCTGAACTTTTTGCTGTTCAAAAGGTTGCATATGAAAGTGGAGCACTTATGAGTACATTAAGTGGAAGTGGTTCTACATTTTTTAATATGGTTTATGATGAAGATGCAGCTATGATTTCAAATAAATTAAAGCAAAAATTTCCGGAATTTAATGTAAAAACATTAGATTTTGATAATAACGGTCTAATTATAGAACGATAAGCTATTAAAATAGAGCAGATTTAGATATAATGGCGAAAAAATTTTACCAAGCAAGTAGAATGTGCATATCATGTAGGAAACGGGATTTTCAACAAAATATGCTTAGACTGCAATGTATAGAGGGAAATATAAAAGTTTTTAATGGGCTTGGTAGGACATTTTATTTGTGCGATGACTGCTTAAAAGATGAGAAGAAGTTATCGCGTTGCTTAATGCGTCAATGTAAAAGTGGCGATAAAGAAAAACTAATGAATAAACTAAAGGAGATCATCACTGATGATAGATAAAGTTAGAGTACACGAAGTTGCAACAGAGTTGGGTATAGCTTCAAAAGATGTTATAGGAAAAGCAACAGAAATGGGCTTAGTTGTTAAGTCAGCCCAAAGTACAGTCAGCATGGAAGATGCTGAAAAAATTATGAATTACATAATGAATGGTGATGCTCCTAAGCAAGAAGAAAAGAAACCAACTAAAGCTAAAAAAGAAACTAAGTCTGAAGAAACTCAAGAGAAAAAACCTTCTCAAGATGAAAGTTCTAAAAAAGAAGACAAAAAGATAGAAGAAAAAGAAGAACCTAAAGCAGAAAAACCTGAAGTAAAAGCAGAAAAACCTGAAGAAAATAAGCAGGAAACTCTTGAGCAACCTAAAGATGAAAATAAATCTGAAGTTGTGGAAAAACCTGCTGAGAAAAAAGATGAAAAAATTAAAAATGAACCGAAAATAAAAACTGTACAAGTTCCAAAAAAGAAGCTTGGCGGTTTAAAAATTGTTAAAAAGAAAAAACCAGTTTCATCTCCATCAAATGACGAAAATATAGATCTTCCAAAAAAACAGCCTAAAGTATCTTCATACGGTAAGATAAGTGCTGAAGTTTTAGAGGAATTAGCATCTAAAAAGAAAACTAAAAAAGAAGCACCTGTAAGTAAAAAAGATGCTGGTAAAAAACTAGACATATTTGGTGGTTCATTAGCAGAAGTATCTATGGATATGGACGATCAAGTTACACTTTTAGACCTAAATGCAACTGAACGTGCACCACTAGAGCCTGAAAAACCTAAAAAACCTAGACAACCAAAGCCAGTTGGAAGAAATGCTAACAAAGGTAAAAATGCAGGTCGTGGTAGAAAAGTATCTCGTGATAAACGTAAAAAATATACTAAAGATAAACCTACAGATGAAGTTGTAACTCATGTAGAGATTCCTGAAGATATTCGTGTTTATGAATTTGCTGAAAAACTAAACCGTCCAATGTCAGACATCATAAAAGTTCTTTTTGACCTTGGTATGATGATGACTAAAAATGACTTTTTAGGAAGTGATGAGATTGAAGTTTTATCTGATGAATTTGGTGTTGAAGTAACTATAATAGATCCTAAAGATGAGTTTAACTACGAAGAAGATCTGGCTCATGACATAGAAGAGGATCCAAATGCTGTGAAACGTCCACCTGTTATTACAATCATGGGTCACGTTGATCATGGTAAAACTTCACTACTTGATGCAATTAGAAGCGCAAAAGTAACTGAAGGTGAAGCTGGTGGGATCACTCAGCATATTGGTGCATATACAGTTGAACAACATGGAGAGCCTATTACATTTATAGATACTCCGGGTCACGCGGCATTTGGTGCTATGCGTCAACGTGGTACTGATGTAACTGATATTATTGTTATTGTTGTAGCTGCTGATGATGGTGTGAAACCACAAACAGAAGAAGTTATAAAAATAGCTAAAGATTCTGGTGCTCCTGTAATTGTTGCACTCAATAAAATGGATAAAGAAACAGCTAACCCAGACCTTGTAAAAGGTCAAATGGCTGAGCATGGCATGACACCTGTTGACTGGGGTGGAGATGTTGAGTTTATTCCACTATCTGCAAAAGCAGGTACAGGTATAGATGATCTACTTGAAAATATACTTATCACAGCTGATGTTTTAGAGTTAAAAGCTAACCCTAATGCACCTGCAAAAAGTGCAGTAGTTGAGGCTTCACTTGAAAAAGGTCGTGGTCCTGTAGCTACAGTTATAGTTCAAAATGGTACTTTAAAAGTTGGAGACAATATCGTCTGTGGTAGTTCATTTGGACGTGTTAAAGCATTGATCGATGAAAATGGAAAACAGATTAAATCGATCGGACCATCACATACAGCTCAAGTAGCAGGTCTTGATACAGTTCCACCATCAGGTGAGATACTGATGTCTGTTGGAAGTGATAAGGAAGCTAAAGAGTATGCTCATAAACGTTATGAATATGACAGACACAAAGAGCTTTCAAAATCTACTAAGTCAACTCTAGAAGATATGACAGCTATGATTGCAGAGGGTCGTCTTAAAACTCTTAAAGTTGTACTTAAAGCAGATGTTCACGGTTCACTTGAAGCTCTTAAAACTTCACTAAGTGATCTAAGAAACGAAGAGGTAAAAGTTGAAGTTATCTCTACAGGTGTTGGTGGGATTACAGAAAACGATGTTGAGTTAGCAAGTGCAAGTGATAACTGTGTACTTCTAGGATTTAATATCCGTCCAACTGGTTCAGTTAAAGCTTTAGCAAAACAACGTGGAATTGAGATCAGAAACTATTCTGTTATTTATCAGCTTCTTGATGATGTAACGGCAATGTTAACTGGTATGATGGATCTTAAGTTTACTGAAGAAAATACTGGTCAGGCTGATGTTAAAGACACATTCAAAACACCAAAAGGTATGATCGCTGGTTGTACTGTTGTTGATGGTAAACTTATCCGTGGTGGACTTGTTCGTGTTATACGTGAGGGTGTTGTTATATTTGAGGGTGAACTTACTTCTCTTAAACGTTTCAAAGATGATGTTGAAGAGGTTGGTAATGGTTATGAGTGTGGTGTTGGTATTAAAGGTTACGATGATGTTCAAGTTGGCGATGTAATTGAAACATTCAAAAAAGTTGAACAAAAAGTTGAGCTATAAAGAGTAACTCAGTGACTGATGCACAGATAAAACTAAAAAGAACTGACTCTATCTTACAAGAGCTTATCCCAGAAGCTCTTAGTCAGTTAAACGACAACCGTTTACATGAGCTTGATATCATAGAAGTTAGATGTTCTAAGGGACGTGATGATGCAAAAGTATATGTTGATCCTAGTTTTTTTACAGAAGAAGAAAAAAGAGTTTATTTAAAGCAGTTGAAAAAAGCTCGTCCTATTATAGAAGATCACTGTAAAAAAGACCAAGGTTGGTTTAGATGTCCAAGACTAGTTTTTGAATTTGATGAACATCTAAAAAAAGCTCAGACTATTGATGAGCTGTTTAAGAAAATATCTAAGGATAAAAAAGATGAGTCTTGAAAGTGATATAAAATCTTTCGTAAAATCTCTTGATTTAGAACTTTATGATATCTCAACTGTGAGTGAATTTGATGAGACAATATACAGAATATCTGTAGTTTCAACTGAGATTGAAAATGCTAAAAGAAAGCCTGTAAGTTTAGATACTTGTGCAGAACTAAGCCGTTTAATATCTCCACTTTTAGATGTAACACCTCCAGTTAGCGGTGATTACCGTTTAGAGGTTTCAAGTCCGGGTATTGAGAGAAAACTAAAAAATTTACACCATTATGAATTATCTATCGGTGAAAGCGTACAACTTGGGTTTGCAGGTCGTGACAAATTAAAAGGTAAACTAGTTGGAGTTGAAGACTCAAAAATTAGTATTTTAGTTGATGGTAGAGAAGAGATTGTTGACTTTGGCGAAATCTCTAAAGCGAAAACTTATTTTGAATGGTAATCGATCATAAGTTTTATATGAGTCAAGCCCTTAAAGAAGCTTGGAAATATCAAGGGTTAACATACCCAAATCCAGCAGTGGGATGCTGTATAGTTTCTAAAGATGGTGAAATTTTATCTGTTGAAGCTCATAAGAAGGCAGGACTACCACATGCAGAAGTTGAAGCTTTAAAGTCTGCATATTTAAAACTTACAAATGATGAAGTAATCAAGAACCTTACAAGTTCGTCTGATATTCATAAATACTTAAAAGAAAATCATAATAATATTTTTAATGGATGCAGTGTGTATACTACTCTTGAACCATGTTCTCATGTTGGTAAAACTCCTTCTTGCGCTGATCTTTTAAGTGAAATGAATGTTAATAAAGTATATGTTGGAGCACTTGATTCAAATCCAGATGCTGCAAATGGAAACAAAAAGTTAGTATCCGCTAATATAGAGGTTAAAAGTTCTATATTAGGTGAAGAATCAAAAGAGCTTTTATATCCGTTTGAAGCCTGGAATAAAGAGAACTTTGTATTTTTTAAATGGGCACAAAGACTAAACGGTACATATGATGATGGGATAATAACATCTAAACAATCCCGTAAAAATGTACATGACATCAGAGATAAATGTGATCTTTTAGTAATAGGTGGTGAGACAGTTCGAGTAGACAGACCAACTTTAGATGCTAGACTGGTTGATGGAAAAGCACCTGATGTTTTAATATATTCACGAAGTAAAGAGTTTGATCAGAGTATTGCGTTATTTGGAGTAAAAGATAGAAAAGTGATTATTTCAGATAGTTTAGATGAGATAAAAAACTATAAAAATATTATGATCGAGGGTGGCTCAAATATGTTTGAAGCTACAAAAAATATTGTAGACAGATACATATGTTATATTGCTCCAAAAACTGGTGGTAGTAAAGTGTTTAGCACAAATATGGAGGAATTTGAGATTTTAAATATACTCCAAGAAGGCGAAGATATAATTATGTGGTTGAAGATAAGAGAGGATAGTTAGTTAATGGAAAAACAGCAAAAAATAGTTTCTATGTTTGATGATATAGCTCCAACGTACGATACGGCAAACCGTGTTATGAGTATGGGTGTTGATAAAAGCTGGAGAAGAAAAGCGTGTGATCTTGCATACGAATTTAAGGGTGAAGATACACTTGATAAAATAGTAGATGTAGCTTGTGGTACTGGTGATATGATGGAATTTTGGCGTAGCCGTGCTGAAGTTAGCGGAATTGCTATTGGGGAGATCGTTGGTGTTGATCCTTCAAAAGGTATGGTAGGTGTTGCACGTGAAAAGTTTCCAAAGTTTAACTATCATATCTCAAAAGCTACTGAGATCCCTCTTGAAGATAACAGCGCTGATATTTTAAGTATTACATACGGAATACGTAATGTTGTTGAGAGAAAAGAAGCTCTTGATGAGTTTAACCGTGTTCTTAAAAAAGACGGGTTGGTTGTAATATTAGAGTTTATGAAAAATGAAAACCCATCATTACTTGGTAAAATTAGAGATTTTTATATGAATAAAATACTGCCTAAAGTTGGAGGTTTTATATCTAAAAACCTTGAAGCATATGAGTATTTGCCTAATTCAATAGGTGACTTTTCAACAGTTGATAATATGATCAAAGAGCTTGAAGATGCAGGTTTTGAAATGCTTTACAACAAAAGCTTCTCTATGGATATCTCTACACTTTTAATAGCTAGAAAAAAATAAAATCACTTTAATTATACATCACTTTTAGTTATAATATTTTCATCCCAATACAAAGAAGATATTATGACTGCATACAGAATTGAAAGTGACTCCTTTGGAGAACTAAAAGTACCCTCAGACAAGTATTATGGAGCACAATCAGCACGTTCTTTGTTAAACTTTCCAAT
>Ga0193962_1000378_pt1 | contig 20510 bp, 17 predicted proteins | sample FB_5_MG_FD_140335 | JGI IMG/M metagenome (GOLD analysis project Ga0193962, IMG submission 140335) | Microbial mat bacterial communities from the Broadkill River, Lewes, Delaware, United States - FB_5_MG | ecosystem: Environmental > Aquatic > Freshwater > River > Microbial mats | place: USA... | reverse complement strand
TGTTCAGTATTCAAGTTCGATAAGGGCATGTCTGTAAAAGATCCTTAGTTTTAGGTAATTAATAATCGAATGATACTCAAAAAGGTGTTAAGAAAGAGTAAGAGTTTTTATAAATTAAAATATATGATAAATTAATTTTTCTCTTTAATAAATAATATAAAATAAATAAGCTAAGATTTATACATAATTATTATTAAGTAGTCAATTTACACATAAACTACACACAAATATAATATTATTACAACACAAAAAAAAGGATTTAAAATGAATAAGAAAGCAAAATTAGCAAGTATATTATTAGGTGCAGTTATTTCAACATCTACAGTTGCAATGGCAGATATGAAAGATGGTAAATGTGGTGCTGGTAAATGTGGCGGTGAAGCTAAAAAAGAGATGAAATCAGCTAAATGTGGTGCTGGTAAATGTGGCGGTGAAGCTAAAAAAGAGATGAAATCAGCTAAATGTGGTGCTGGTAAATGTGGCGGTGAAGCTAAAAAAGAAAAAAAATCAGCTAAATGTGGTGCTGGTAAATGTGGATCTAACTAATTTTATGAAATCTATCAAAGGTTGCGGATTAGGTTTGCGAACCGAATTTTTAAAAGATATACACTTTGATACAAAAAGCTTCTCACCTGACTGGTGGGAAGTTACTCCTGAAAATTGGATTGATATGCCTATTTGGTATAGAGAAAAATTTGAAGAAATTTCTGAACATACCCCTTTTGTAGCACATGGAGTTTCTCTTTCATTAGGTTCAAATAAAAGACCAAAGAAAAAATATTTAAAAGAATTAAAAAGTTTTTTAGATACTTATAATATAAAATATTACTCTGAACATATTAGTTATTCTTCCTATGATAATGTACAAGCACACGAACTATTACCTGTACCATTAACAAAGAAAATGATTCATTTAATGAGCGACAATATTAAGTATGTAGAAGATTTTTTAGGACGAAATATCTCTATAGAAAATGCCTCATATTATCATGCAGAATCATCAAAGTTAACAGAAAGTGATTTTATTAATGAACTCTTACATCAAAGTGGCGCAAAATTATTATTAGATGTAAATAATGTCTATGTTAATAGTATAAATCATTCCTATGATCCAAAAAAGTTTTTAAAGAGTCTTGATTTAGATAAAGTTTCTTATATTCACGTTGCAGGACATTATTTTGATGAGGAAGTACAAATGATTATAGATTCTCATGGAACACCAGTCAATAATGAAACTTGGGATTTATTACAATATACCTTAGATAAAATTGATGTTTCACCTATGATAGAAAGAGATAATAATATACCTACTTTGAAAGTTATCGAGAAAGAGTATAAAAAAATGAAAAAAATTTATGATAAAAGAGTAAGTCATGGATGAGAGAAAAGAACAAAAAAGTTTTATTGATCAAGTAAAAGGGAAAAAGAAAATTCAAAAAAGTTCTATAGGAGTGTATAAGTATTTAGTGCATCATAGTTTTTTTGAAGTTATTACAAATGCTTATCCAGAGTTTTATACAATTGTAAAAAATAAAAAACTCGAAAAAGAGTTCGATAAATCAATATTTAAATTTATGCAAAAAAGTGCCTTAAGTCCATATATATGGAAAATGCCAAATGAATACCGAAAATTTTTAAAAAAAACAAACTATTTTAAAAATCTCCCTTATTTGCAAGATTTATTATATTTTGAGTATTCAGAATTATTTATTTTTATGCAAAAGAATAGACTCAAAAAACACTACAAATTTCGTATGGGTAATAAATATAAATTATCAAAATATGCCTCACTTAAAAAGTATAATTATGATGTAGTGAATAAAGTGTTTAATAAAAAAAACCAATGCTTTATTTTAGGATATTTTGATAATGAAACAGATGATGTTGTTTATCGACCTATAGATAAATTACTTTATCATTTCTTAAAATTTATTGATAAAAAAGAAAGTCTTAAAGTAAATTTACGATTATTTTTCAAACAAAATAATTTATCCTATAAAGAATATGCTGAAGTTTTTAAAAATGTTTTAAATGAACTCTATAGTAAAAAAGTAATAGTTTGAAAATACTACTATTAGAAGATGATATTATCTTAAATGAGCTTGTTGAAGAATTTTTAATCTCATTAGGGTATGAAATCAATTGTCAATATGATGGATTAGAAGCATTAAACTGTATAGATGAAAACGAATTTGATTTGTTATTGTTAGACGTTGGTACTCCAACACTTAGCGGATTTGAATTATTAGAAGAGTTACGAAATAGAAAAAACAACACACCTACTATCTTTCTTACATCATTAAGTGACATAAAGTCTTTAGAAAAAGCTTTTTCTTTGGGTTGTGATGACTACATTAAAAAACCATTTGATTTAAAAGAATTAGAGATAAGAATCAATCATCTTAAAATGGTCAAACAAATTGATATTCAAAATATTGTAACTATTAATCAGAAATTTCAATATGATTTTTCAAATTTTACAGTGATTGAAAATGGGAAAAAAACTATTCTTTCACAAAAAGAATCTAAAATCTTAGAATATTTTATTAAAAACAAAAATCGTATCATCTCTTTTGAAGAGATTATAAACAATATATGGAAATATGACACAACCCCTAGTAATGCTACAATTAGAACCTATATCAAAAACCTAAGAAAAGTTATGGATGAACATATTATTGTTACAATAAAAGGTTTAGGGTATAAATTTGAGAGTTGAAGAAAAATCAATTTTAATCAAATTTGTTAGTTTATATCTTATATCTACTTTTATACTCTTAAGTATAATTACCTATTTAATTTATAATATTCAATACCAATCAATATATAATCTATCATTATCCCATTTAGAAACTGTTTCTTCTAAGATATCTGCTAAAATTATCATGTCTGATATGGAAAATAAAAAATTAGATTTTAAAACATTGTGTTCTTCAGATAAAGGGATAAAATTTGCACTTTATGATAAAAAAAACAAAAACGTTTTTACAGACCTTACAGAAGAGATTCCAATTGATTTTACGAAAAAAAATTACTTAAAAAATCATCATATAATCACAATAGATAAAAGTACTGTTGGTCATTTAGGGATTCATTCTATTGTAATGGTGAATGATACTTTTAAATCAAAAATAAATGATATTTTACTAAAGATATCATTAGCCTTTATTATTTGTTATATTATAATTTGCACAGTTGGATACTATCTTATTGAGCTTTTTATGAAACCTATCAAAAATGAAAGACAAAGACTAGATAATTTTATCAAAGATACAACTCATGAGTTAAATACTCCCATAACGGCACTTATGATATGTACGGATAAACAAACACCACGAAGTGAAAAAAATATGGAACGTATATACTTAAGTTCGAAACGTATTTCTCAAATATATAAAGATTTAACACACTTGATTTTAGATACAGATAAACAAAAAAAAATTATCTCGCTCAATCTTAAAGAAGTTATATCTAAAGAACTTGAATACTTTGAATTACTTGCATCTAAAAAAAATATTAAAATAACTTTTGATACAGATGATATAAATATAAATATTGACAATGAAGACTTTAGTAGAATATTTGGAAATGTAGTATCAAATGCTATAAAATATAATAATCGTGGTGGAAAAATCACAGTAACGCTCAAAAATAATAAACTTTTAATAAAAGACAATGGTATAGGTATTGATACAAAAGTACAAAAAAATATATTTAATCGATACTACAGAGCAACAACTCAAGATGGTGGATTTGGTTTAGGATTAAATATAGTAAATAAAATATGTAAAGAATATGGTATTCAAATAGATGTAAATTCAAAACTAAAAATTGGTACAACTTTTAGTTTTGACTTAAGTAGTGTACTAGAAAAAAAATAAGATATTAAATTTCATCCTTTATTTTTTTCAAATCTTCTACTTTTGATAAGTATTCTTCTTTTTTAGACTTTACAAATGATATTCTATCTTGATTAATTTCACTATATTGTGTTTTTGAATATTTCACAACTTTATACAAATAATTTCTTTTCGAAATTAAAAAATCTTCTATTTTTTCAAATGCAAAATTTGTTTTTAATTTTGCAAAAATATCTTCTTTACGTGGATGTTGAATCGAAAATTTTGAGGGTTCTTTTTTATAAAGCTCTTCTGACTCTAAAATTTGTTGTTCAAAATAAGCTATTGTTGCTTGTGTAGTTTGCATATAACTATAAGATAATGCTCCATTAAAATATGCAAACTTTTTTCTAAAGGCAGATATATTTTCTAAAATAGCACTATGATATGAATTTAATACATTTTCATATACTTTCGCTGCAAAATGTCGAGTATTTGAAAACTCTGAATCTGAAGCTATCTCTCTGTGTTTTTTAATCAATTCATAGGGTTCTTGCCACGCATCAATTTTAGACTTTAAATTATCGTAAACATCTCTAAAAGCAGCATCTGTATTTAACTCAATGTTTTTTAGTAATTTAATCGAACGTTTAAACATCTTATCTATAGTTTGATCGTCATAAAATAATGTTTTATACACATTATCTGAATCAATCCAATACGTTGTGTATTCAAATTTCTCTATTTTATCTCCACTTAAAAAGCTTCCTTTTGATTCTTGAAATCTATACGATGTTTTACTTTTAATATTTTTATATGATTCATGAGCAATTTTATCCATAATACTCTCAAGTGAATTATAAATAGTATATAAATCTTTAGAATATCTCTTATATATATCTTCAAATTCATCTAAAACCTCACTTTCAGAATGACTCAGTAAATCAATCAATGCATCATACACCCCAATAATACTATTGTATTCAGTTATTAAAATATCACAAATACCTTTTAGGTCTCTTTTAATTGTATACTCTTTTGTTTCTTCAGCTTGTGGTCTAATAGTATTTTGAATAAATTCTATAACCTCTTGAATATTTGATTCTTGCAATAGTTTATCATTATTGGAGGTATCTGTAGATTGAATCTTATCTATATCACCATAATAATCATCAAGATCTTTTGCAATAGAAGCAATATCACCATTTAATGCATTTTTGATATTTAACAAAAGTTCATCTTGTTTATCCTGAATTAAAACATCTTGATGATGGGCTCTTGAATCCAAGGCCATCTTCGCTGAGATAGGAACAACTTTTGCAAAAAACTTATCAAATTTTCCACTAACATACTTTGTAGTGGTTATGATTTGTTCTTCAGTAAATTTATCTTTTTGATTTAAAACACACAATGACTTATCTTTAAAGAGTTCCATATATTCTTCTAATACTTCAGCCTCAGACATTTTTCCTGCATTATCAATAAGTGTTAACCATATAATACCACCAACATCTTTTAAAACTTTTTTTGTAATATCAGTATCACTTTGACTCTGAGAATTTAATCCAGGAGTATCTACAAATGAAATTTCTTTTAGTATCTCCATAGGAGCATATAATGTAAGATATTTAATATCTTTCATTTCATGTTCTCTTTGATCAGTAAAATCTGAGATAGATTCAATAGGAGCAAACTCTTGTGCTCCTGAATAATAAGTGATTTTTAATTTATACTCTTCTCCGTAATTAATAAAATTCACTTTTGATGTAACTGGAGTAATACCAGTAGGTAAAATATTTTTTGATAATAAAGCATTTAAAAAAGTTGATTTACCAGAACTAAACTGTCCAGTAATCGCAACCTCCATTGGATATCTCGCACGACGCATTTGTTTATTTAAAATACGTTCTAATGCTCTTGATGGTAAAAACTTTTCATTTAACAGTTGAGTTTGAACTTTTTTAATATCCCCTAAAAGTCCATCTTCATATACTATCTCTTTTTCAAAAAAATTATCTTGAAATTCTAAAACAAATTTTTCTAGGATATTTATTTTTCCACTCATTAGTATAATCCTTGTATTTGATTTGAATATTGATTCATCTGTTTTATTTTCTTATGTATAGAGATTGATAATTCTGCTTTATTCTCTTCATTATCAGAAAACTTTGATATCTGATGTTCTAGAATCTCTTCTTCATTTTTGAGTTTTTGTTCTAATAATAAAAGAGGTTCATTGAGTGTATAAAAAAATGAGTCTATAAGAACAATACTTATCTCTTTTGCTTTCTTTTTAATATTATCTTCTATTGATTGAAATTCATTTTTAATAAATAATTCAATCTCCCTAGATAACTCTTCTATTTTAGAGTCTTTAGATTTTGAAACAGCATTCACTATTTGCGTTACTAAAACTTCATTACTTGAAGTTAAAAATCCAGACTTAAAATCATCTTGAAAAAAACCAATAGCATCAAAGTTTTCATTTTTATTACCTACTGAAAATCCCATATCATGGTATTTTTGTTCACATTGTTCCCCAATAGATTGCGACTTTTTAATAAACTTGTATCGATAATCTCGAATAACATCTATAATTCCATCTTTAATTGCAGTTTCAACAATCACTTTAATTCTAGAATTTTCTGGTCTTTTTTTTGTTTTTTGAAAAGAGTAACGAACATCAGAAACAACTCTTTGTTTAATAACATTTTGAAGATCAATAAGCTCTGCTTCTAAAAATGTTTCTAAAGATTCGATATACTCTTTTGAATCATTTTTATAAAAAGTGATATCTTCACCCATTGCAGTTAAAATTCTTTTATTCACTTCTTTTTTCTTATTAAAGGTCTCTAACTCTACTTCTAATTCATCTTTTGATTTTGAAAAAAGCTTTAATTCATAATTTAAAGAGTTTGTCTCTTTTTCAAGTACCCTTAAAAGCTGTTTTTTACTTGATTGAACTACCAACTCACCTTTTTGAGAGTTTGATCCAAAAAGTGTTTCATTTAAATAGGATTCTATCTCTAGGATACCTGTATCTTCTAAAGTAAACCCTGCATCTAACGCTTCTTGTTCTCTTCCTGTTCTATGAAGAAGTGCCATTTTTCCAGAAATTGGAATAAATTTTATAGTATCTAAAATATAATCAAGCTTACTATCTTTATTTTGAGATTCTAGTTGTCGTTTGATAGAACTTTTTGTATAATTTATCACTTCATCTAACTGCTCTTTAGAAACAGTATCTGCACGTGTTATAACAACTAAAAGTTTAGAGATATTTTGATAAAGTAAAGCATCTATAATAAATTCAACATCCTTTAATGTAGCACTTTGACTTACATTCATAAGATGTAGCATCATATCACACGCACCAATATACTCTTTTGTTATCTCTTCTCTTTGAATAACAGGGTCATCTAAACCTGGAGTATCAACTATCTCTATACCATCACTTAAAAAATCTAGATTTGAACCTAATTCTACATATTTTACTAAATTACATCTTTTACCTTCAGCTTCTGCTGATGTATAAGAAGATAAATCTTTAATATCAATTTCATCATATCTTGATTCCTCTTTTATATATGATGAGAGTTGATCTCCAAATATTGTATTTGTTTCATTTACATAATCTCTCATAGAGTCTAATTGTTGGGCAGATTTTTCAATTCTATCCCATTCAGATTTATTCCAATAAAATACTTTTGCATTTTCTTTGGCATTATGTTTAACTATTGTTAAGTTTGCTGTTTCAGGAACAACCGCACTTCCTAAAATTTCTTTCCCCATAAGGGCATTTAACATTGTAGATTTACCAGCATTCATAACACCAGTAATTCCTATAGAGAATTTTTGATTATCTATATAGTTTTTTGTTTCTAATAATTCATTTTCTAAGGTATCAGATACATTTTCTTGTAACTCACAGATAATATTTTCAATTGCTGATTTTAAAACTTTAAATGAACTTTTTTTATTTTTCGTTTCATTTTTTGCAGTTTCGTCGCCATGAGTAGATTCAATCTCTTGATGATCAAATAAAGAAAGTAATTTATCATGATTTTCAGAGTTAAGAATTTTTTCTTCGTACAAATATTCAAATGATTGATGCAAAGTATGTAAAAAAGATTTTGATTTATGAACAACAATTGAGTTTAAGATACTATGTTGTAGATGATGTAGTTCAACATCATTATGTGGAACTGAAACATTTAATATTGAACACAATTCTTTAAAAGAATCTAGTACTAAAAATTTTGTCGATTCTTTTCGTGTAGTTGATAAAATTAATGCAAAAATTGAAAAAGCATCATCATTTACTTTAGTTTCTATCTCTTCTACATCAGTATTTTGCTCGTAAGTAATACCGTGGTATAACAAAAAATAGTCATTTACTATATTCATATAATATCTCCTAAATATAAAAAGTTAAATATCAAACTTGATACTTAACTTTTAATACTCATTTTTAAAAAGGGGACACCCCCCCTTTTCTACTATCTTAAAGAAACTAACTTTCTTCTAAGATAAGCGATTTTATTTTGTAATGGTAAATGTTTTGGACAGTGATCTTCACACGCCAATAATGACATACAACCAAAAATTCCATTATCATCACCAATTAATTCATAGAAATCTTCAGCTGTTCTTTCATCATGAGGATCTACTTCGAATCTAGCAACTCTGTTTAATCCAACAGGACCTACAAAATCTGGTCTCATTAGTTTAGTACCACATGAAGCTACACAAATACCACACTCGATACATCTATCAAGCTCAAATGTTTCATCAGCTACATCTGGGTCTACTTTACTTTCCATTTTTGTAATATCAACTTCTTCGTTATTTACAATCCATGATTCAACTTTAACAGACATAGCGTCCATCCATTTACCAGTATTTACTGATAAATCTTTAATAAGTTCAAATGCTGGCATAGGCATTAATTTTAATTTTCCTTCTGGATAATTAGAGATTAATGTTCTACAAGCAAGTGCAGGTTTACCATTTACAACCATACCACAAGAACCACAAATACCAGCACGACAAACAAAGTCAAATGATAAATCAGGGTCATACTCTTCTCTAATTTTAGTTAAAGCAATAAAAAGTGTCATACCTGGAGTTTCTTCTAATTTATAATCTACAAATTCAGGTTTAGAACCTTTAACTCTTGGATTATATTTTAATGCTGAAATAGTTATTTCTCTACCTTTTGCAATACTCATTATTTATCTCCTGCTCTTTCGTTTTTCTCTCTATAGTTCATTGGTAAATCAAATGGCATTAATTCATGTTGAATTTCATGTCTATCTTTACCTTCTGCTTGCATTTTTTCAGTTGTTTCATCAACTTCGGCTTGTCTTTTTTCAGAAAGTTCATGCTCAATAATCATACCTTTAGCACCATATCCTCTAAAAGCTGGAGGCATCTCCATAGTCATAATATCAAGATCTTGATATGTAACTGTTGGTGTAGTTTGATTTGCATCTGGCCAAGAAGTTAATGTTCTATTTAACCAGTTAGCATCATCTCTTTTTAAGAAGTCTTCTCTATAGTGAGCACCTCTTGATTCAGTTCTTTCTCGTCCACCTTTAGCAACACAAAGTGCAACTTTAAGCATTCTTGGAACTCTATATGCTTCTTCTAATTCAGGGTTACCAACTCTTTCTTTAGATTTAACATTGATTTGTTTAGTTTTCTTTAATAACTCTTCTAACTCATCAACAGCTTCAGCAAGTCCTGTACCATCTCTAAAAATACCAACTTTTTGATCCATTAAATTTTGCATTCTATTTTTAATTCTGAAAATATCTTCGCTTCCTTCATACGCTAAAATATCATTTAAATAAGCATCTTGTTCATCTAAGAATTTTTGTACTGTAGCAGTTCCAATAGTTACATCATTTTCTAAACAATAATCTGCAAAGTAATTACCAATAATCATACCAGCAACAACAGTTTCAGAAACAGAGTTTCCTCCAAGTCTATTAAACCCGTGCATATCCCAACAAGCAGCTTCACCACAAGCAAATAAACCATTTAATGTTTGAGATTCACCTGTAGGATTCGTTCTAATACCACCCATAGAATAATGTTGCATTGGAAGAACTGGTGCCCACCCTGCTTTACCTTCATCTGCTGGATCAATACCATTAAAAATCTGACAGATTTCTTGAACATCTCTTAAGTTTTTCTCAATATGTTCTCTACCTAAAATAGAAATATCTAACCAAATATGATCACCGTATGGAGAAGGTACACCTTTACCATTTCTAATATGCTCAATCATTCTTCTTGAAACAACATCTCTTGAAGCAAGTTCTTTTTTCTCTGGTTCGTAATCTGGCATAAATCTATGACCATCAACATCTCTTAAGATTCCACCATCACCTCTACAACCTTCTGTTAAAAGGATTCCAGATGGTACAATTGGAGTTGGGTGAAATTGCACAGCTTCCATATTTCCAAGTGTCGCGATACCAGTTTCTAAAGCAATTGCAGCACCAATACCTTCACAAATAACAGCATTTGTTGTTTGTTTAAATACTCTACCATAACCACCTGTTGCAATACATGTACCCTTAGCAACATAAGCTTCTAATTCACCAGTAATTAAATCTCTTACAATTGCTCCATAACATCTATTATCTTCATGGATTAAAGAAACAGCTTCTTTTCTATCTCTAATATCTACTTTATGTTTAAGTGCTTCATTCGCTACACCAAATAACATAGTGTGACCAGTTGCATCAGCAGTATAACAAGTTCTCCACTTTTTAGTACCACCAAAATCTCGTGACATAATTAAACCAGCTCTATCAGCATCTTCAGTAATAGTTGTTTTCTTAGCATTAATTACAGCTTCTCTTGAACCTTCTCGTACTCGTGTCCAAGGCACACCCCAACCTGCTAATTCTCTAATAGCTTTTGGTGCAGTATGTACGAACATTCTTGCAACTTCTTGATCACATCCCCAATCAGAACCTTTTACAGTATCAGCAAAGTGTAAATCTTCATTATCACCATCAGACATTTTAGAGTTACCTAAAGATGCTTGCATACCACCTTGAGCAGCAGCACTATGAGATCTTTTAACAGGTACTAACGATAATACTACAGTATTTAGACCTTTTTTTTGTGCAGCAACTCCAGCTCTTAAACCAGCAAGTCCACCACCAATAACAAGCGCATCACAATAATTAATTTTCATTATGCAATTCCTCCAATAGATTTATTTGATATATCATATTTTATAATTTTTGCTGTTGTTGGTACATATTTCTCACCAACTTTACCTGCTTGCGAATGTTCGTAACCTATTTTCATATAGGCAAATAAAGAAGCAAGTCCTAATACCATAAAAAATACAGTTAAAGCCCATTTAACTTTTTTGAGTGTTTTTCTAGTTTCTCTTGGATTTTCTCCATCGAACCATCCCCATTTTACACATAATCTATAAAGACCAATTGTACCATGAAACTCTACTGCTAATAAAAGTAAGATATATAAAGGCCACATCCACTCAGACCAAACTCTATCAGAACTTGCATAAGGCCCTATATCTGCAGAATGTGTCATTATGATATAAATATGAACTGAACCTAAGAAGAACATTACAAAACCAGTAAATGCTTGAGTCATCCATAATTTTGTATCATCATGATTCATGTTTACTGAATGAGCTTTCATCACTTGGTATTGCTTGAAGTTTCCTGGAAGTTTTCTCATACCTAAACCAGCATGCGTAATAAATACGATAAATATAAATGCAGCAAATATTGTAACAACAATTGGGTTACCACCATCCCAAATAAAACTACCCTCTAAAAGTTTTGTAATTGTATACATAAAATCTTTTGAGATTAAAATTGATGATACCATTAACATATGTCCCCACATAAATAATGCTAAAAATCCACCTGTTAAACTTTGAAGATAATCAAGTTTCGCTGGCACTCGACTTTTCTTCCCCTCAACTGTTTTACCTAAATAGCCTTCAATTAGGTCACTCATATTCTATCCTTTCTTACACATAATGTTATTTCTATAGTGCAAGATAATAACCTAATCAAGCTTTATTGTACTTTACATTACAGGATAGAATTATAAGTAGAAATCATAATTTGGAGGTATTAAAAGCACTATAAAAGGCTTCATAAAGGGGTTTTAAAAGATTTAAACTAGAAATTTTCTATAATTTTTTTGTGTTACTTATCAACTCATTATAGTTTTACTTTTAGTTAAAATCTCCTAATTTTAATTTTTGTTATACAAAAATCATTTTATTTTAGTTCTTGATATTATTTATTTGTATTTAGTAATTTTATAAAAATCATCGCCGTCATAATTACATCATTAATTGCATCATGTTTCCCTAATCTTGGTAGATTTAATCGTTCCATAATAATGTCAAAACGTAAATCAATATTAGCACCAGGATTATGTTTAATTGCCTGATTAAAATATATCTCTGATACTTCATACTGCTTATTCGGTAAGGTAATACCAATTTTTGGTTTTATATATTTATTTATCATTGCACAATCAAATTCTAAAAAATATCCAACTAAAGGTCGATTTCCTACAAATTCTAAAAAATCATCAATAACATCATCAATATTTAAAGCATTTTCAATATCACATTCACGTATATGATGAATTTTAATACTTTCGGGACTAAGAGGCTGTTTTGTTTTTGCAAATCTTTCAAATTTTTTACTATGTAAAATTTTATCATTTTTAATGATTATCGCACCTATAGAAATTATTTCATCTTTTTTAGGGTTGAGACCTGTTGTTTCACAATCAAAACAAACATACTCATCCCCTTCATATTCATCAAATAAATATTCATATTTTGTATCAGTAAGATTCTTTTTATTAAAGTATTTTTTTATTTTACTAAACATAGTTACTCTAACTAATCATACTTAATTTAAAATGATTATTGATAAACTTTTTAAATTTATTTACAATTTTCAAACTATCTTTGAGCAAGTCTTTTTCTAAAATACTTAATTTTGAAGGGTTGATATAATTATCTAATTTTTCATGTGCATCTATTTTTTCTAAACGAAATTTTAATCGAAGTGCCAATAAATAATTGAAAGTCTCTGTTAGTTCATTTTTAAACTCTTCATCGATTACCCCTAAGTTATGTAACTCTTTTAATCTTTCAAAAGTACTCGTCTCACTTATTTGATTTTCTATAGATAAACTTCTTACACCATGAACAATAGGGAAAATACCACCTTTTTTTAAGTCGAGTTCATCTTTATGTTTATTTTTGTCAACTACAAAGTCACTAAACATACTCAATGGTGTTTCAAAAGATAAAATTGGTCTTGCAAAAAATGGATAAAAAGTTGTTGCATTATTACATATATGAAACACATAATCTTTTATTTCAGCAAGAAGTTTATTGTCCCCAGCAACTGAAATAGCATCATAAAAAATTGCCAAATTCATAAAACCTTCTTCACTAGGTTTTGTAATCCAAGTATAAACTTCATCTTTAAATTCGCTATATGTTTTCACCCAGTATGGATTTGAAACCATAATATTTCCATCACATAATGGGTACCCAAAATCAACTAAATTATCTGTAAATGTTTGAGTATATTCCATAATTTTTTCTTTGCTTATTTCACAACTATCTCTTAAAATTAAAGCATTATCTTGATCTGTTCTTAGTATTTGTTCACTACGCCCTTCACTACCCATAATCACTAAACATGAGTTTGCTTTTAATTCATCTGAAGCAGTTAAATCAAATAATTTTTCAAATAGTTTTTCATTTAATTGTGAAATCAGTTTAGAGATATATCTAACTTTTACCCCTTTTTCATACAATGTTCGAATCGTTTTTATAAATCTCTCACTTGCCTCTTTTAACTCTTCAAGCGACACAGCATTATCAAGTAAACTACTTGTTGAGTGTGTATGTGAAGCAAAATAACTATTTAAAGATACAATATCCAGTGTACCAATAATATCATCATCACGTTTTACTAATAGTCTCTTTAGTTTTTTCTTTGACATAACTAATTGTGCATTAAATAAAAAATCTGCTGCATTTACTGATTCTAAACCAAATGTAGCAATTGACGATACAGGGCTATCCAAATCGACTCTATTGTACATCGCTTTTTTTACTAAATCTGAATCTGTAACGATACCAACTTCTCCATCACTTCCTTCTATTAACATTGATTCAACTTTATTATCAATAAGCTTAATTACTGTATTATGAATAGTTTCATCATGACTAATGTATATAGGTTTTTGGATAAAAGCATCTTCAACTTTAGCAATTGCAAAACTTAACATCTCTTTGCTTTTTTCATTATTGATACTATTATTTAATTTTTCTGAAATACTTGAGAAGAAATAACTCTCAATCTCTTCATTTTGATACATATACTTTAAAAATATCTCTTTAGGAAGCATATAACATATTGATTCTTGTACGGTAACGTATGTATGTTTAATCTCATTTCGAATTAATGTAAAAGGGTCAAAAAACTCATTTTCAGCATACACAGATATCACTTCATCTTCATTTTTTTCTTGAACTACCCCTTTAATAACAAAATATAAAAATTCCGCTTGTTTATGTGGAGTTAATACTTCAATGTTATTTTTAAAATATACAATATCTAAATGACTACATACCTCTTCTAATTCTGAATTGCTTAAACAATCAAAAGGAGTAATGTTACTAATAAAACTTTTAATTTCTAATAGACTCATAAAATTTACCTTATTTTTTATATAAAAAAAGCCCCTATTAAGGGGCTCATTTTTTGTTTTAGTTTACATATCTATGAAGATATAACAATTTAGTGACCTGATGCCCCATCAGCTCCGAAACCAGTTTCAGAACGAACACTTTGTGCTTCATACGCTTCAATCTCATCTTTAGCTCTTTGAGAGTTATCAGTAATAGAGAAGAACCAAATACTTACAAATGCAGTTGTTACAGAGAACAATGCTGGGTAAGCATATGGGAAGATTGGTTCAGCATTATGTAATACACCAACCCATACAACTGGACCTAAAATAACTAATAATACAGCTGTAATTAAACCAATGAATCCACCAATAAATGCACCTCTAGTAGTAAGCTTTGACCAGTAAATTGATAAGAATAAAATAGGGAAGTTAGCAGAAGCTGCAATAGCAAATGCAAGACCAACCATAAACGCAATATTTTGTTTTTCAAAAGCGATACCAAGAATAACACCAACAACACCAATAACGATAACTGAAATCTTAGAAACTCTCATCTCTTTTTCTGAATCAGCATTACCTTTACAGATTACGTTTGAGTAAATATCATGAGATATTGCAGAAGCCCCTGCAAGTGTAAGACCAGAAACAACGGCTAAAATAGTAGCAAATGCAACAGCTGAGATAAATCCTAAGAATATATCACCACCAACAACTTTAGATAAGTGAATAGCAGCCATATTACCACCACCAAATAATTTACCATCTACAAAAAACTCTGGAGAAACTTCTGGAGTTAAGTAAACAATAGCACCTAAACCAACAACAGCAATTACTAAGTAGAAGTAACCAATGAATGCAGTAGCATAAACAACTGATTTTCTAGCTTCTTTAGCATTACCAACTGTAAAGAATCTCATAAGTACGTGTGGAAGACCAGCAGTACCAAGCATTAATGCTAAACCTAAAGAGATAGCAGAAATAGGATCTTTAATTTTACCTTTATCTGATGGAGCCATAATATCTTGTCCCCAAGCATGTGTGTCAACAGCTTTTTGAGCTAAAGCTTCAAAAGAGAAACCAAAGTTACTTAAAATCATGAATCCCATGAAAGTAACACCAGAAAGTAATAAAACAGCTTTAATAATTTGTACCCATGTAGTAGCAAGCATACCACCAAATGTTACATAAATAATCATCATAATACCAACTAAGATTACAGCATACTCATAAGGAAGACCAAATAGTACTTGGATAAGTTTACCAGATCCAACCATTTGAGCAATTAAGTATAAAGTTACAACTGAAATAGAACCAAATGCAGCAAGAGTTCTAATCTCTTTTTGTCCTAATCTATAAGCAGCAATATCAGCAAATGTAAATTTCCCTAAGTTTCTTAATTTCTCAGCCATTAAGAATAAAATAACTGGCCAACCAACTAAAAATCCAACAGCATATACAAGACCATCATACCCTTGTAAATAAACAAGACCAGAAAGACCAAGGAAAGAAGCAGCAGACATATAATCTCCGGCAATCGCCATACCATTTTGAAATCCTGTAATTCCACCACCTGCAGTATAAAAATCACTTGCAGTTTTTGTTTTTTGAGCTGCCCAGTAAGTAATACCTAATGTTGCACCAACAAAAATAAAGAACATAACAATAGCAGGAATATTTAACTCTTTTCTGCTCGCTTCAAGTCCTAAACTCTCACCTGCTGCAAATACTGCAACTGCTGTTAATCCTAATAACGCTAATAATCTCACAGATCATCCTTTACATCTTCTCTTACTGCATCTGTTAAGTCTTCAAACTCACCATTTGCTCTATTTACGTATATAAGTGTTGTAATAAAACTTATAACAATGATACCAGCTGCAACTGGGAATGCCCAAGTCATTACACCTGCCTCACTTAATTTTGTACCAAGTAATTCTTTATTAAAAGCGATTACTAGTATAAAGCTATAAAACATAGCCAATACGAATACACCTAGTTTTATTGCAAAACTAGTTCTTTTTGAAACAAGTTCAATATAATTCGGGTTTGACTGAATTTTTTTTACTAATGTTTTATCCATAATTTCTCCTTTTTTTAATTCACTCAAATTGTAGAAGCTATTAATAGCATTATCGTAGCATTATCGAACTTTTCCACCTTAATCTTATAATAAAAAAACCTTTGTAACTTTATGATACATTATAATTTTTTTTTATAATTATTAACTTTATTGGAGCTTAATAATTACTTCAATAAGCCTTAAATAAAGGCTCTTATGAACTATTTTCTAAAAAATCCAATTATTGTATTGCAATGAACTATTATATGTGAAAATTAGTAACATATGGGTATTTTATGCAATATTATTAATATTACTAATTAATTATAACATTTAAGATAAAAAAACAATACCTAAATCCATTTTTATTAAATTTTAGTTATAGTTGATACGTTTTAAAAATTTATATTAATATATTATAAATTTATGTACAAAATTTTATGTGTGTTATCTAAACAAAGGGGTATTTTATGAGTATGTCGGAACAAAAAGGATTTATAGGTGCTATTACACCATTTAATAGATTAAATGATGAAAGTTTAGAAGAACTTTGTAGCGAACTTAACATTAGCTATTTTCAAAAAGGTGAAATGATACTCAAAAATGGTGAAAAACCAAAGTATCTGTATTTTATTATGAAAGGTGTAGTTCAAGAAGTACATCAAGATGAAACAGTATCAGTATATGAACAAAATCAATATTTTGATCCTATATCATTGATTGAAAACAACATGAAACATGATTTTGTTGTAGTTGAAGAAGTTATTTGCTATACACTTCCAAGGGAACTTTTTTTAAATATAATGTACAAAAACCAAACTCTTGAAAGCTACTTTTTTCAATCAATTTCAAAAAAACTCAACAGCTCAATAGAACACGAACAAAGTAAAGAGCTTGTAAATTTTATGATTGCTAAAGTTAAAGACGCATATTTACAAAAACCATTAATCTTAGATGCGAATACAACTATTTTTGATGCAGTTACTACTTTAAAAGAGAATAAAGGCTCGTCTCTTCTAGTACAAGGAAAAGATGAATTAGGAATTGTTACAGATACAGATTTTAGAGAAAAAATTGTTTTAAATCGTATGAGTTTTGATGAACCAATCTCTAAATTAGCAACATTTGGTATCAAAACAGTTGATGCAAATGACTTTTTATTTAATGCACAAATAAAAATGACTAAATATAGTGTAAAAAGATTAATTGCATTAGAAGGTGAAGAGATAGTTGGAGTGCTTGATCTTATTTCACTTACAAGTTTTTTTGCTTCCCACACCTATTCAGTAATGATGGAGGTTGATAATACTACTACAGTAGAAGAATTAAAAGCTGCAAGTGAAAAGTTTGTAAACGTTATACGAACATTTTATGCAAAAGGTGTAAAAGTAAGATATATCTCAAAAGTTATCTCCCAATTAAATGATAAGCTTTTTGCAAAACTATATGATTTATTAGCTCCTGAAGAGTTAAAAAAACAAGCAGCACTTATTATTATGGGAAGTGAAGGAAGAGGAGAACAAATCCTACGAACGGATCAGGACAATGCTTTAATCATATCTGATGAATGTACTGTTCCTCAATCAACAATTGAAGAGTTCGCTAACAACTTTACAGAACATCTTGTTGATATGGGATATCCACGATGTGATGGAAATATTATGGTTTCTAATCCTTTTTGGAGAAAAACAGCAAAAGAGTTTGAAAAGACACTTTGTAACTGGATTGAATCTACAAGAGAAGAAGATCTCATAAATTTAGCAATTTTTTATGATGCATTATGTGTTGCAGGAGATAAATATCTACTTATAAGGTTAAAAGAGCATCTATCAAAAACAGCTGGTAACTCAAAAGTATTTTTTACATTTTTTGCGGGACCTGTACTCAATTTTACAACTCCACTTGGTATGTTTTCTAAATTTGTTGTTGATAAGAATAAACACAAAAATGAACTTGATATTAAAAAAGGTGGAATTTTTCCAATTGTACATGGTGTCAGAGCTCTTTCTTTAGAAAAATCTGTCAATAAAACAAACACTGTAGATAGAATAAAAGATCTCAACGATAAAGATGTTATTGATAAAGAGTTTGCGTGGGAACTTATTGAAACTCTCACCTTTTTATTATATTTAAGATTAAAATTTAGACTTGAAAAGATTGATTCTCTTCAAGAATTAGATAACTACATCAATCCTGATAAATTAAATATGTTAGAAAAAGATTTGCTAAAAGAGAGTTTTAAAATTGTTAATAAATTCAAAAAATTTATTACATATCACTTCAGTCTTGATAGGTTACAATAAAATGTTAGAAAGTATAAAACACTATTTTAATAAAAGAAATCTCAATGATCCAAAATACGAATATCTTTTTGATAAATATGAAGGTAATGAATTTGTTTGTTTTGATTGTGAAACAACAGGACTTAATCCCAAAATTGATGATATTATCTCAATTGGGGCAGTTAAGATTAAAGGCAATGATATTGATCTTCAAAATAAGTTTGAAAGATTTGTAAAACCAAAAAATGCAGCTATGGTCTCTGAAGCAATTAAGATACATCATATTAGAGAGATTGATTTAATCAATGCTGAGGATATAGATGATGTTATTGAAGAATTTTTAGACTTTATAGGTAATCGTCCGTTGGTTGGTTACTACCTATCATTTGACATTGCTATGGTAAATAAATATATTAAACCAAAAATTGGAATTACATTACCAAATGTTACAAATGAGGTTTCATCAATCTATTATGACAAAGTTTCAAAATATCACAATATTGATATTGATTTAAAATTTAAAACTATTATGGATAATCTAAATATCCCATTTATGAAAGCACATGATGCTACAAATGACGCTATAATGACTGCTCTAATCTATATTAAACTCAACAATACAAAGATAATAAATCTTAAAAATATTAAACATTAAATTTATTTATTATTACTTTTTCTAACATTTTGTTACAAAAAGTAATATGATTTTTGTCACTCTTTTACAAAGTGTTACGAAAAGTAGTTTTTGTAACAACTTTCTTATTAAACGATTGTAATGCTATACAAATGCTATTTTGCACCCATATAATTTACTTATACCAAGGTATGATTATTTATAAAGGAGTTTTCATGACAAAAGAAGAATATTGGAATATCAATATAAAACTTATTATTAAAACATTAGTAATATGGTTTGTCGTTTCGTATTTATGTGGATTATTATTAGTTGATGTATTAAATACCATTCAACTAGGAGGATATAAATTAGGTTTTTGGTTTGCGCAACAAGGTGCGATATATGTATTTGTGGTTTTAATTTTTTGGTACTCAGCTCAAATTAATAAACTAGATGAAGAATTTAACAAAGTTAGAAAGGATTAATAGATGGAATTACAAGCACTTACGATAACCTTCGTTGGTATAACATTTGCCATTTATATGGGTATTGCTTATGTAACAAGAGCAAAATCTACAAAAGAGTTTTATGTTGCAGGTGGTGGTATTGGACCAGTAGGTAATGGTATGGCTACAGCAGCAGACTGGATGAGTGCTGCGTCATTTATCTCTATGGCTGGTCTTATCTCTTTTTATGGTTATGGTGGATCTGTTTTCTTACTTGGATGGACAGGTGGTTTTGTACTACTTGCTACTATGTTAGCTCCATATTTAAGAAAACACGGTACTCACACAGTTCCTCAATTTATCGGTGATAGATATCTATCTATGAGAGCTAGATTAATTGGTGTTATTTGTTTAATTATCGCTTCTATTACATATATTATTGGACAAATGAAGGGTGTTGGGGTTGCTTTCTCAAGATTCTTAGAAGTTGATTACAACACTGGTTTAACAATCGGTATTGCTATTGTA
>Ga0193962_1000374_pt1 | contig 20581 bp, 7 predicted proteins | sample FB_5_MG_FD_140335 | JGI IMG/M metagenome (GOLD analysis project Ga0193962, IMG submission 140335) | Microbial mat bacterial communities from the Broadkill River, Lewes, Delaware, United States - FB_5_MG | ecosystem: Environmental > Aquatic > Freshwater > River > Microbial mats | place: USA... | reverse complement strand
TTATGTTTGAGAAAATTAAAGAAAAATTTGATATTAAATATATTTATTTTATATCTGTTATAATTTTTGCCTCTTTTGTATTGTTTTCTATTAATCCTGTTATTCAGTATTTTGAAAAAAAAGAAATAGAAGACATTTCTCATATACTTAATTCTGATACAAAAAAAAGTAAACAAAACTGTAGTATACTAATGAATTTTGATAAAGAAACTGTATCTGAAGGTAATTCTTTTTTTAATAGTTTTCTTTTTGATAAACTAAGTCATGAATGTAGAAAAAAATTTGATATTTCATTGATTAAAAGTGATTTATGAAATTGTGAAGTAATAATTAGTGAAACTGATGATTATTTTGTTAATAATTATATTAATCTTGATTGATTAAATGAAAAAAGAGAAGAATGTAATAAAAAATTTCTAAACCCTATTTTTTCAAACAAATCTTTTTTTAATATAAATAATGATTTTAAATCTGAAATAAATATAGATTTTAAATTAGATTTTTTTAAAGATGTTTGATTAGAGTGAACAAAAGAATTTATTGAAAACAGATCTAATGCGAAACAAAGATTATTAAGTTTAATTGAAATTTCACCTAAAGTAGATATTACTTATGAAGATGTAACTTTATATAAAAATAGGGCTATATTAAATTATAACCTAGAACCAAATACAGAGTATAAAATTAATATCTTGCCTTTTGATACAAATATGGGAGAAAAAACTAATATTACTGATTTGGTTTTTACTACTCCTGAAAATTCATATTTTTGATTAAAAATAAATAATCCACTAACTTTATATACTAAAGAAAATTTGCCTTCATTTGAAATCTTAGATTATAATACATCAAAAACAAATACAAAAGTTAAAATTTGTAATGTACCTGAAGAAACCTATGCAAAGATAGAAGTATTTTCTGATTATGAAAATAAAGAAGAGTATAATAATTTCTTTAAAAACTGATTAGATAATGTAATATCTTATTGATGTTTAGAAAAAAATATAATCTTCAAAACAGAATCTGAAATAAATAAAAATCAATTAGTTAAGAAAAAAATTAACCTTTCTGATCTGATAAAAAAGGAAGATTTAAATTGATTATATTTCGTTTCATTGGTTTCAGATGATGATATAGAATATAATGGTAGAATTAATGAACCATTATTATTTTGAATCATAAATTCTCATATAATGATGAAGGTTTCAAAATGATGAGAAGGTTTCTTCTTCATTAATGACTTTTCTTGAAAACCATTACCAAATCAAACTGTTATAGCATATCTTAATGATTATAAAGCTATAAATAAAGAATATAATAGAGAATCTAGATCTTATGATGTTTCATATAATTCACCATTAAACGAAAATGTTTTTTCAAAATGAATTTACTTATGAAAAACATGAGACGATTGAATATTAAAGGTTAATTTAAAAGATACTATTGATAACTATTTCGATAGAACTTTTGAAAAATGATGGGAATATGATTATCAATGACTATATAAATCATTTTTTATAAATTCATTTTCAGAAAATTATAGAAGTTATTTAACTTCAACATGGAATGCCTGAATTGAGCCTTGGAATTTTTGATATACTACTTGATATACATACTCAGATGATGATATAAAATTATCAAGATGGTCAACAATACAAGAGTATTATTCTCATATATACACTGATAGAAAATTATATTTACCAGGAGAATCTGTTAATATAAAATGAATTATTAGAAAATCGTTAGATTTGAGTATTCCTGAGAGTAAGGACTTTATCTTGAAAATTAAAAATTCTAAATGAGAAGAAATACTTAATAAAACTGTTGAAATTACAGAATTTTGAAGTTTTTCAGAAAATATAGAATTAAGAAAAGATAGTAATCTATGAAATTATAATATTTCTTTATATTATTGAGATACTTATTTATTTAATTGATGATTTTCAGTTGAAGTATTTAAAAATCCTAAATTTTCAAATGAAGTTTCATTGAAAGCTATTTGATTAAATAACGATTTTATTGATATAAAAGAAACTGAAATTACAAATAGATATCACTATGAGATTAAAAAATACAAATGAGATTTTAAAATCAAATGAAATGTTAAGTCAAAATATTTTAATTGATGAGTAGTTAAAAATAAAACATTTAAATATAAAGTATTTAAACAATACTATTATGAAAATTCATATTGGGATGATTGTTATTATTGATGTTATTGGGAACCAAGTAAAGAATTTTACACAGAATGAAATTGAAAAATTGATAATGATTGAAACTGAGCATTTGAAATAGATATTGATTTTGAGTCTACTTATTGAGATTATAAATATATTGTTGAAGTTACTGTAAAAGATGATGCTTGAGATTCTATAACTGGATCAAATTCTGTAATCGTAAAATTACCATCTGAATATAAACTTTATAATAATAATCTAAATATCAATTTTAAATCTGCTGATAGATTTGTAGCAGCATGAGATAATACGACCATAACTTGATGACTTAATATCTGAAAATGGTCAGATAATTACAATGATAAATATGTATTTATTATTAAAACTAAAGATTACACAAATACTAAAGTAATTGATTCAAATTGATACAATAGAAATATTAAAAAGGTAGAAGAAAATATAGAAAGAGTTTTTTATATAAATAATAAAAACTTTAAATTACTTAAAGATTGAAAATTGTCACTTGATTATAAATTAGATAAGAATACAGAGTATGTATTTGAATATTGAAAAATTAATAATTACAGAGTCTCAAAATATTTATGAATTAAAGATGATGAAAAAATAGATATAGAATCTATTAATAAAATTATTAATGATTTTGATAGTAAAAAAACATTGTTTATTGAAAATTCGATTAAGGAAAAAGTTCAACATAGTAGTTGTAAAAAAATATATTCATGAGAAGTTAATAATGATGATTGTTTAAAAGAAGAAGAAGTAACTAAAACTAAAAGGTTGTATTTAAGAGATTTAATAACAGTAAATAATAATCATTTTTCAATAATTACTTACTGAGATGAAAACTCTAAAAATCCAATTGAAAATGATAATAAAATTAGAGTTATTTCAGAAAAAATTAGTTATAACTTAGGTGAAACTGCAAAAGTATTAGTCAGATTACCTGTTTCAAATTCAAAAATACTTTGGACTATTGAAAAAAACTGAGTTTTGGAATCTGAATATATTGATGTTAAATGAAATATATTTTTTAAAGAATTAGAAGTTAATGATTCTTTTATACCAAATGCATACATTTGAGTTATGATGGTTGATACTACTAGTTGAGTGGTACCAGAATACAAAGTTTGATATACAGAAATAGTTGTGGATAAAACTGATAAAAAATCTTTTATTGAGATAAAAGCGGATAAAGATAAGTATAAACCTAGAGATAAAGTTCAGCTTAATATAAATGTAAAAAATAAAAAATGAGATTGAATTAAGTCAGAACTAACTGTTATGGTTGTTGATGATTCACTTATAAGTTTGATGTGAAATGTTGATTTAAATACTTTAGAGAAAATTTATAAAAAATCTCCTTTTTCTATTCAAACAAGTATTACAAATATTGCCATGTTGAAAAATTATTATTTTTCAAGAAAGGGGATAGTTTGATGAAGTTGATTCTGAGATTTTAAATGATGAGATAGTGCTGTTAGTACAAGAAATATTTTTAAAAATACTGCATATTTTAATCCATCAGTTATTACTGATACTGAATGAAATGCAAAAGTTGATTTCATTTTGCCAGACAATCTTACTAATTTTAGAGTTATGGTTATTTGAAACTCTAAAGATAACTATTTTTGATACTCACAAGATTTTATAGAAGTTAGAAAAAATGTTATTATTGAAGATAAAACTCCAATTATTTTAAGAAATTGAGATAAGTCTCAAATTGGTGCTAATGTATTTAATAATACAGAAGAAGATATAGATTTTAAAGTTATACTAAAAACTAAATGAATAGAAGTAACTTCTCCTGAAAAATTAGTTACTTTAAAATCTAATGAAAATAAATTTATTTCATGGGATATATTAACAAATAATTCAGTAGATGAAATAGTTTATACTATTAGTGCATTATGAGATTCAGAGGAAAATAGTGATAAATTAGAAAATGTAATTGTATTGAAAGAGTCGCCTGTTTTAATTAGTAATAATGTAAAACAATGAGTTATTGACGGATACTGATCATTAAACCTTAATACAATTTTGTGATCAAACGTTGATAAGGAAAATACAAAAGTAGAGATTTCTTTTTCAAATAATAAATTATCAAGTATTGATAAAATAGTTAATAGTTTAGCAAAATATCCTTACTGATGTATTGAACAAACTACATCATCGACTTTACCGAATGTTATATTAAAACAATATACTAATATCTTTTGAGATATATATGATTTAAAAGAAATTGATAAAAATATTTCTTACTGAATATCTAGAATATCTTCTATGCAAAACTCTGATGGTTGATTTGTTTATTGGCAATGATCTACTTCTTCAGATTTGCATATAACTCCATATGTTCTTAGGAGCTTAATTTATATGAAACAATCTTGAGAGGATGTGCCTCAAAAAATGATAGATAATGCTGTTTCATACTTAGAGAATAACTATAAATCAGATTTAGATGATATATCAAAAACAGAAATATATTGGGCATTAAAATATGCATGAAAATCACCAAATATATCTGTTAATGTTGAATCATTAGATAGGCATTCATTGATAGCTTATACATACTGATTAATGTTTTCAAAAAATAAAAATACTCAGTTAATTAATTCTAATATTGATTTAATTAAAAAATCTATTTATTGATGAAATAATTCATATCGGTATTGGAATACAAATTCTGACAAAGCAATATTTGCATCTTTATTGTTAGATTTATGAAATGAAAAATATGCTTTGTATTTAGATCAATTAATAAATGATTTATATTCAAATGATTGGTCAAGTTACTATTACTCAACTCAAACAAAAAATAATGCATTTATGGCTTTCTATAAATATTTAGAAAAAACTTGATATGATAATGTTTGAAAATTTTCATTTAAAATATGAAATATGAGTAATAATAAAATATATACTATATGATGAGATAATAAAAATATAGAAAAATTAGAATACACACTTAGTAATATATCATCATGAGATAAGTTAGATTTTATCTGATTTAATAAATCAGAATCTAAAATATATGTAGATTTTGTAATAAAAGAATATCCTCTTGATAAACAAAAAATACTTGAATATTCAAGTGATATGAAAATTACAAGGGAAATATATGAAGTTAAAGATGAAAATGCACTTGAAAAATGTTCTACATGATTTTATTCAAAAGATAGTATTAATTGTACTAATGTTTTAATTAAAAATACAGATAATATTTTCAAAAAATGACAAATTTACAAAACAAAAATTATTGTAAGTTTTGATGAAAAAAAGAATAGAAAAAACTTAACTATTGAAGATTATTTACCTTGAAGTTTTAGAATATTAAATTCAAAATTTAAAACTGAATCATCTTCAATTAAAAATTGAGAGAAAAATTGGTCATGGAATTACAAGGAATTCAATCCTGATGTAGTTATGGCTAATGCATCGAATGTATGGTGAAAAGAAATGGTGTTTGAATATTATTTTATACCAGAATTTAAGTGAACTTATACTTATCCTCCAGTTACTTGATATATGATGTATGATCCTTTAGTTAGAGCAAATTGAAAATTTTCTAATATAGAAGTTAAATAATATGAAAAAGGTTTATTTAATAATATGAATTTTAGCAGTAAGTTTTATATCTTACTGCTTTTTTCCAGTTATTAATTATTATTCAGAATGAAAACCAGGTTCTATTTACCTGACTGATAGAAATTGAACTATCATAACTGATAAACCAAATAAATTTGGATACAATATTACTTATTTATTTGATCTAGAATCTAGAATTGTAAAAGACATTATAATGATAGAAGATAAGAATTATTATAATCACTATTGAGTTGATATTCTATCTAAATTAGGGGCTTTGAAGTTAAATATTTCTGCTTGAAAAAATTTATCTTGATGAAGTACTATTACTGAACAGTATATAAAAAACCATTTTTTTAATGGTCATAAAAGAACATACTTACAAAAATTTAGAGAAGCATTTTTATCATTTTATTATAGTTTTCATTTTTTACCTAATACTCTTTGAGAGAATGAAACTAGATTAAAACTTAAAAATAAGATATTAAATTTATATCTAAGAAATGCTTATTTTTGAAATAATATTTATTGAATAAAAACCGCAGCAACTGTTTATTTTTGAAAAGAGGACCTTAACGAATTAAATGAAGAAGAAATTGTATTACTTATTTCATTACTAAATAATCCTTGAACTAAATCTATAGAAGAGAAAAGATTTACCGATTATTTTAATAGAATCAAAAATAAATTATGATATAAATTTGAAAGAGAAATTTTTAAATTAAATTGAAAAGAAAGTATAGATAAATTCCCATTTGTGACTAATAATCTACGTCGTTGATATGACTCTAAAACTGATATTGATGCAGAATTACAACAATTTACTAAAGATATAATTAAACAAACATTAAATTGATTGGAAAGTAAAAATGTTACAAATGCAGCAGTATATGCTATAAACCCAAGAACGAGAGAAGTGTTAATATATCAATGATCAAAAGATTTTTATGATAATGATATTGACTGACAGGTAAATGTTATAAATTCACCTAGACAACCTGGAAGCACAATGAAACCATTTCTATATTTATTAGCTTTAAATCAATGAGCAGGAATAAATGACTTATTGATTGATGTTGAAAGTGAATATGATTCATTTTCTGAATGAAAAACATATATAAGTAATAACTATTCCTTGAAAGAATATTGATTAATCAGATTTAAAAAAGCTTTATGAAATAGTTTAAATAATTCAACTGTAAGATTAGCACGTGAGATATGATTAGAAAATATATATAATTTTTATAGAAAATATTGATTTAATTTACCAGAATCACCGGAATATTATTGATATAGTTTAGTATTATGAAATCCTAGCATAACTTTAAAAGATTTAGTTTATAGTTATTCTAAATTAGTTCCATTTAAATTCAGATATAACCCAGAAACCTATAAAATTGAAAATTTGTGATATACAGAAGATGTTAATAAAATATTATTATATGATATTTTATCTGATCCAGATAATAGAGATATTAGTTTCTGAGTAAATTCAATTTTGAATACATCAATACCTCAAGCAGTCAAAACATGAACAAGTAGTAATTTTAGAGATAATTTAGTGTTATCTTATCACCCTGATTTTGTTATATGAGTATGGGTTTGAAATAATGATAATTCACCTATGAAATGAGTTACTTGAATAACAGGTGCTTGATACATATGGCATCAAGTTGTAGAAAAAGCAATTAGCTTATGATATATTAATGATTATGGCTATAGTTTACCAAGTACAATAATCGAAAAAGAATACTGTTTAGATAAAAAATGCTATAGAAAAGAGATTAATTATGATAAGATTAATCAAAATTATAAATCAAAGATTTTAGATTGAGATTATTCTTCAGAAGATATGTATGAGAAAATTTCAAGCGAAGAAATGGATAAATTAGAAAAATTATGATTCAATTTAAAATAAAAAGCTAGTAAAACTAGCTTTTTTTTATATAATAAGTCTCAAATATTTCATTAATAAATTTAACATGAAAAAATTAAATAGAGTTTATGTTTATACTTTTTCAATTGTTTTAATAATTTTTCTTTTCGTAGGTTTATCTAACTATAAAAAAACTGTATCTTATGAAGATTTTGGTGTATTCCAAAATTCTATGACCTCATCTCTTATATATTATTCTCTAAATAATCATTCTAAAAAGAAATATACCTATCAAGAAATAAATTCTGAAGAAATAATTGATTTCAATGCTGATAAGAATATTAGCTCAAACCTAGAAAAGTGAAATATAAAATTCTTTTTTTCAAATAATAAAATGTCATTTCTTTTAGATTCAATAATAAGAAATGACTCTAGCTCATTAAAAAAATATAATTATATAACTTATATAGAAGCTAATAATTTAAATAATCCTTATAAGCTATCAAATAAAATCTTGAATAATATCTCTTATTTATGAGTTATGTGAATAGATGAAAAATATTATGATTATGATAGTTATTCTGAAAATGATTTAATTGAAAAATATTTCGTACTATCTACTCTTAAAAATAAATGATATAACGAAGTTGCAAATTTTGAAAATAAAATATTTGATGATATAAAAAGAGATTTTGAACACTTTAATGATGCATCAAAATTAAAACTGTTATTTTTCCTTCATTTTAATTGAGAATTAGATACTTTTATCGAAAAAATAGATTTTGATATTTCTTCTATATCAGACACTAATAATTCTTACTATGTTTATATTTCAAATATTATTAACTGAAATACTGAAGAAAGGAATAAAATAGTTTCTAATCTAAAAAATAATTTTAATTCGTTAAATGACGATCATAAAGTATTATTAATTTGATATTTGTATGATGCTAAAGATAAAGATTTTCAAAAATATTACGATATTTTTGAAAAGAAAAATAATTATAACTTAGCCTTATGAGTAGCCTTTAAAAAGTACTTAATATATTCTCAATTTGATAATGAATATACTTCATATGATAATTATTCTAAATTTTGGTATTCATCTTGAATATTAATTAATAGAAAAAAAGAATTTATTATAAACTCGGATAATGTTAATCATATTGATGAATATCCACTATCTAAAGTTATGTATGATTGATTAATTGATACTAGAGTTGTAAGTTTTGAGTGAGATAAAATATATTTAAATGTAATAGTAAAATAAATGAATAATTTTAAAAAAGATTTCCCAATTTTTAATAATAATAAAGACTTAGTTTTTTTTGATTCTACAGCAAGTAGTCAAAAACCAAGTATGGTTATAGACTGAATAAAAGAATACTTAGAAAATGACTATTCAAACATTCATAGATGAATGTATGATATTGCAATAAATTCAGAAAATTTATATAAAAAGTCAAAAGAAATAGTTGCTGATTATTTAGGTGCTACTGATTATAAAGAAGTTATATATAGTTATAATGCTACATATGCTCTAAACTTACTTTCTTCATCATTAAGTAAATCTAGATTTCTTAAAAAATGAGATAAAGTTTTACTTAGTATTGTGGAACATCATGCTAATGTTGTACCATGGCTTATATTAAAAGAAGAAATTTGAATAGAAGTTGAATTTGTGAATGTAGATGATAATTTTAATTTAGATTTATTAGATTTTGAAAAAAAATATGATTCTAATGTAAAAGTTATATCAATTACTCATGTTTCAAATGTTACATGACAGGTTTTTAATCTAGAAGAAATTGGAAAAAGAAAAAGAGATGATACTATTTTTATAATTGATGCTAGTCAAAGTGTACCTCATTTTAAAGTTGATGTTAAGAAACTTAACTGTGATGCATTATTTTTTACATGACATAAGGTTTTCGCTGATAGTGGTATATGAGTTTTATGGTGAAAAAAAGAATTATTAAATTCATTAACACCAAGTTTTTCTGGAGGTTGAGCTATATGAGAAGTTAATTGTGATAGTTTTACAAATTCATCTCTACCTGATAAATTTGAACCAGGAACTCCTAATATGACTTGAGCTGTATCTTTATTAAAAGCTTTCAACTATATAGATAGTATTGGTTGATTTGAAACTATCGAAAAATATGAAGATGAACTTGTTTGATACTTCTTAGAAAAATTATCAAAATTTGATAACATAAAATTAATAGGTGGATCAGTTAAAGAAAATAGGGTATGAGTATTTTCTCTTTCATTTGAATGAATTCACTCTAATGATGCTGCAGATTATTTAGCAGAAAATAACATAGCTGTTAGAGCATGAAAACATTGTGCACATCCACTTTTTGATAAACTATGATATGCTAACTCATTAAGAGCAAGTTTATACATTTATAATACAAAAGAAGATATAGATACATTCTTTGATGTAATATGAAATTTAAAATAAAAAAAAGAACTACTTAAGTAGTTCTTTTTTTTATTTTAATATTACTTCTCATCATGATTCCACAAATTTTTTGAATGTATTTGTTACAGTGTTGTAATCCCTAGAATTAAGTTCTGATTTGTAATTTTCTGTTATAAAATCATAGAATTCATTTAGTTCCATTGGATTAAATTGAGTTAATTTTGTTTTCTGAATAACGTAAACAACTACTTGTAATATATTTTTTGATTTAGTTGAAAAAGCTATTTTTCAATCAATTTTAAAACTTGCAGAAGTTATTCATTTTAAATCAATATTTTTAATTTCACTTGTAAGAGTATTTTCTTCTGAACTTATTTCAGGAGAAACTTCTTTTTTTTCATCTTTTTTTGTTTCTTTATTTCTTTTGCTTTCTTTAAATAAATTTCTTAAATTAAATTCTCATGTTAAGTTATTTCAATATTTTTTAGAATATCTTGTAGAAACAAATATTAACAAGACTCATAATATTATTAATGCTAAAACTCTAGATATAGCGTCTTCTAATCAATACCATAAATCATATAGAAATATTTTAGATAAAACTAAACTTAGTAAATAAAGTCAAATAGTTCTAAGTTTTATTTTATCATTTGATATTCATTTGATAAGTAAAATTATTGATAAAATTCACCAGAATATAGTTATTGCAAAAGTATTAGGAATAATATTATAAATATAAATTGATACTATTATTAATAAATATATAGAAAGAATTATATTTAATACTATATTTGTTTCTTTTTGTTTATTAACTTTATTCCAGAATATTATTATTCCAGAAATAATAATTGTAGAAATATATTGTAATATTATTAAATAATTTAAGTTATCATTTTCTAATCTCCATATAGTACTATCAAAATTACTGATTTGATTTAGAGTAAAGAATCAAATAGATATTACAAAGAACCATTTTAATATATTTGAACTAAATTTAGAATATACGAATCAAATAACAGCTGTAAATGATGCGATACCTAACATACTCCAACCATGACCAGTTGATGGTATAATTTTCACTAATAAACTTCATAGTATTAATACTCATATAATATGTAATATATCATGAAGGTTTTTTCTTACTGAATTTCTAAGATGATCAATAAATTTTATATTTAATATAAATGATATGAATATTATTGAAAAAGGTATTAAAAACATTAATTCTCAATATTTAACATATGACTCTAAGTTTAATAATTTAACAATTCATATTATAAACAGGATAATTCATGCATCAAGCATCTTAGTTTCATTAGTTTTCTTGTAGAAGAAGAATAATATAGTTGTTTCAAGTAACCATATTAATGATATTACTTCTGGTGAACTAGAAAAAATTAATGCAATTGATAATGAAAATATTGATATTGATAGTCATAAGTAAGAATATAGAATATTTTTATAAGAGTCTTCTTTTTTTATATTTTTTATTCATACGTTTATTATAAACATGTAGCCAAGTATGAAATAGAAAATAGCAAGTGCAGCAAATCCAAATCATAGACTAGTTCAAGGGAAATATTCCATTCAGTATCTAAATAATTCTAATCATATAAATAATGCTCATATAATACTTCAAATTACTAAACTCTTTATATCTGAATTTTTTCATACTAAATTTTTATTAAAGAAAGGGAATATAGTATTAATTAATGCAAATAATATAATTGAAAATATTGATATATTTCTAATAGAGTCTATGAAAAGATCTTGTTGGTAAGTTGAATCAAAACTAGATTGAATTAGTATAGATAAATCCATATTCACAACAGGTAGCAATGTTAAAATTCAACCTATTGTTCATATCGTATATAAGTATTCAAGGCTTTTCTTTTTTGAAACTAAATATGCAGTTATTATAAATACAAATGAAATTAAAGTTATTATTATTACACTGTATATATTTAATTCATTAAATGAAAAACTTAAAAATGAATTAGTTAAAAATATAAATCATCAAAGAATTCCAAAGAATATATATTTAATAAAATTGGGAAGTATTTCTTCTAGAAACATAAATGCTACTAGATATGATAACACTACAATTCAAAGTGATATTTCTATAAATGATATTGTTCATGTGAATATTAATCACATAATAATTATTATAGGAAACATGATTATTGAACTAATAGATGTTAGAGCTTTTTTTATGAAAAATACTACTCAAAATCAAAAGAAAAATAATATAGAAGCTAAGTATGAAACAAAACTTAAGTTTCATCAGATTATGCTGCTAGAACTTCAAGCGATAAGTCATAGTATTATAAATACATAATTTGCAATAAATATAGCACCTAAATTTTTATAGTTTGATTTATATAAACTCCATAAAGTTAAAAAACCTAATATTCATGAAAAAACAAATTTACTAATCCATCAAATTTCTGTACTAAAAGGTGCAATTAAAAATAGTAAATTACCTAGTACGAAAGCAGATATTTTTAGAAAGTTATCATTTTCTTTAATTCATATAACTAATGCTCATATAGAAACAATCATTGAGTAACCTATAAGAGTATAAGGTGACTCAGAACTTCATCCAATTAATAATGGATTTAAGTATGCGAATATAAATGAAAATATTAATAATGTTTTTGATTTATAAACAAAAGAAGTAACTACTCAGAATAAAGTATTTAATATTAAGAATAAAAATGTTACTCATGTAGATAGTAGAGGAGTTGTATTTACATTTCAATCTAATATATATTTTCACGCAAGTATAACTAAGAAGTTAATTAATATTCAAGTTCATAATAATATAATTGATTCTCAAGTATTTCACTTTTTATAAAGTATTACTCATGTAAAATAAGTTGTGAATCAAATAATAAATCAAATAATAATTTTTCACATAGATGGAATATTATTCCATATTAGACTCATTAAAAATAATACTCATAAGAAAACTAATATAGATCATATTTTAGCAAGAATATTCTCTTTAAAGAATCATTTAAAATAAATAACAAGTTTAGAGTCTTCGTGTATTTCTACTTTTTCTATTTTTTGCTTTTTAATTTCTTCTTTAATTAATTTAACAGGTTCATTTGTTGTAGGAGTGTTAAATTCTTCATTAATTTCAGTTTTTTTATCTATAGGTGTAATATTATCTTTTTTAATAAGCTTATCGGTGATATTTTTTTCTGTTACTGCTTTAATTTCTTTATCTCATAATCTACTAATGATTCATTCTACAAAGAAATCTAATCTATCAGATATATATCTTTTAGATAAGAAAATACCTTTTATTATAAATCATAATAAAATTGAAATAAATAAAAATCCAAATATATCTCATCAATCCATATATCTCATTTCTCAAATAAAAGAAAGGAAAGAGAATGATACGAAAAATCACATAAGTATTGATATGAGTAATGCAATACGATTTAATAGTTTTGTCATAATTGTTTTTTAAAAATTATTTAATTTTTTTAATTGTAAAAATAATAGCTGCTCAAAATATTATTGTAATAAGAATCATTAATCATATAAAAAATGTATTATTTGATTCAATGAATCTATCATCTGTCTCATCACATACATCTCATACTCAATCTTTATCTATATCTTTTTGATCTAAGTTATATTTATACGGACAGTTATCTTTTTCGAACCATATATTATCTCTATCTTTATCTTCACAAACATTTCATATACCATTGTTATCATCATCATTTTGGTCTTTGTTTGCTAGATATATACAATTATCTAAATATCACAATATTCAATCTAAATCGCTATCTTCACATAAATCTCATTTTCAGTTTTCATCAATATCTTTTTGATCTGAATTTTTAATTAGTTTACAATTATCACATAAATTTCATATTCAATCCTTATCATCATCATCTTGATTAGAATTTGGTATATCTTTACAATTGTCTTTATAATTTAAAATTCAATCTTTATCATCATCATTTTTTTCTTTATATTTTGTATCCTCTTCACAAAAATCTCATATTCAATTTTGATTTTTATCTAATTGACTTGGATTATGTAATTTACAATTATCACATGCGTTTCAAATTCAATCAAAATCATCATCTTTTTGATCAGGATTTTTAGTAGTGATACAATTATCTACAGAATCAAAAACTAAATCTTCATCTTTATCAAATTCACAAGCGTCTCAAACATTATTGTTATTTATATCTTTTTGATCTTTATTTGATAAGTATGGACAATTATCATAATATCAAATAAAACCATCTTTATCTATATCACTACAAATATCTCATACTCAGTCTCAATTTCAATCTTTTTGATCTGGATTAAAACGATACTTACAATTATCTATTTCATCTGCTATCCAGTCGTTATCGTAATCTTTTTTTGAATATACATTATATTTAGGATTTTTTATTAAATCTAAATCTATTATCTTAGTATCATTATTTATACTAAATTCATTATAGTACATTGCTTTTGTACTAAAGTCTTTATCTTTACAATTGTATTTTGAATATATTTCTATATTTTCATTATAATGAGACTTAACTAGAATGGTATTTGATTTTTTACTTAAATTTAATTCATATATTTTAATTTTTTCTAAAAATATATCTTTAGTTTTAGAGGTAAATTTAATCTTAAGATATTTGAATGAGAAATCTTCAATATCTTCTTTTTTTATTTTATCCCATTTATTATTATCGTTACTTATATAGAAATCTGGATAAAAATTACTTGAGTAATATTTAAAGTTAAAAGAAAATTGTTTTTCTTTTACTTCTTCTTTAAATTCTAAAATTAACTCATTTTGATTTTTAGAATTCAACTCTTTATAAGTATTAAAATTATAATCAAGAAAGTGAGAATTATTTATTCATAAGTTATTTTCATAATCATATGTATTTTTTATATTTGAATAGAATTTATAAGGGATAATAAATCAAAATTGAGTTAATACTAAATCCTGAGTTTCAGGTACATTTATTTTATAAGTTTTGTACTTTTCATTTGTTTTATTATTCCATACTTCAGACTTATCAATTTTGTTATAGTTTTCATAACATTCTCATTTAAAATTTGTTGGTATTTTGTTTAGTCAATCAGCTGGATTCATTGCAAATGAACTTCAGGTGAATACAAAAAACATAAACCAATATAATAATATTTTTTTCATGTATATATAGTTACTTTTTAACAAAAATATTATAATTATTATGAACTTAATGCAAAATAAAAAACCATTGCATTAATGGTTTTTTATTTTATTAATAATAGATTTAACTTTTGATTCAGATTTTCATTTTATATCAGATACTTTTCAAGTAATTATACTCTTATATTGTTTTCAAGTTTTTATTATTTCATTTTTTTCTTTCTTTGCTATTCCTTTACCAGACTTTATTGAATATTTAAATAACTCTTTTAATTCATTATTAGTCGCTTTCACTCACTGACTTTTTTTATAGAAATAATAACTAAGGATCTTTCATATTGAAAATGTTAATGCAAAATTTAAAGGTATCATGACATATCATCAAATTCACAATAATCATACTTTTGATATTCAAACTATTCATTGAGAAAGAATATAGCTTCATCATATACTTCATAGTAAAGTTGTTAATACCTCTTTTGATTCTTCAGTACTTATTTTAATTCAATAACTATTAGATATTTCTTTTAACATATATAAATGTAGTGGAACTACACTATAACCGTCAATAAAGGGAATTGGCTGTATTCACAATATGGCCGCAACAGATGAATATTTGAATATACTTTCATCAATATTTTTAATCTTGTCTTTAAAGTCATTTGTTAGAAGAATTTCATTTATATTCTCTTCTTTATTTTTTCATTTTTTTATTTTATTTATCTCTATTGTCTTAAAGGCGAGATCATATATATCTACTTGATATAATACTCATTTAAAGCTAGTTTTTCATAAATATCTGTAATAGAAATCTCCATCCTTTCTTATCTCACTTATAAGATTACCTGTTACATATATTTTATTTTCAGGAGTTTTATTTTGTAATCTTGAAGATATATTAACGGTTTCTCAAAAATAATCTTCACCGTTTAGTGTGAATTCTCTTTCAAGCTTTCAAAAATCAATACTTATTCTTAACTCAAGAGTGTATAAATTCAAATCAATTTTCTTATTATATTTATCTAATTCTTTTTGTATTTGAATTGATGCATTTATAGAATTTTCTGCATCTTTAAAAATTATCATGTAAGAATCTCACATAACTTTAACTATTTCTCAAGAATATTTTTTTACTATAGGTAGTACAATTTCATCTTGTTTATTTAATAGTTTTTCAATTTGCATATTTGTTAAAAGAGATGTTTTTAGTGTGAAATTCTTAATATCACTAAATAATACAGCTCATTTTATGGTATCTATGTGTTCCATTTACTTCGTTTGTTTAATATCTATTTAATATTATCACACACTTTTTAATAGAGCAAAAAAAAGAAACTTATTTATAAAGTTTCTTTTTTTATTAATACATGTATTTTTTATTTCTTTCATGCTCTTGATTTGTTTTTCCATAATATATTTTTCAGCTTTTTATATTATGTAGATAGAACCAGTAATCTGTTTCTTTATCATTTAATGTAGCATTTATTGTCTCATAACTTGGGTTTCAAATTGGAGTTTTAGGTAATCAGAGTTTTGTTCTTGTATTGTATTCTGATTTTTCATTTATGTATTTAGTTACTACCATCTTACATTCTTGAGAAGTAAGCTCATGAGGGTAACAAACTGTAATATCAGCTCAAATCATCCATCAATTATTTAATCTTTTCTTTAATATCCCAGCTACAGTTGGTTTTTCATTTGGGTTTTTCTCCTCTTTCTCAACAATAGATGCGAGATTAACTAAATCATTTATTTGTTCATTGTTTAAATTAATTAGAATTTTTTCATAAACTTTTTCTTCAAAATTTTCTAATTGTTTGATAACTAATTCGTTTATTTTAAATTTAGCTGCATTTATTTTATAAGTATCTGGATACAGGAATCATTCAAGTGTTTTTTGAGTTTCTATAAAATTAAAAAACTTAGATAATTTTTGAATTTTATCTTCGTTATTTACGTACGAAATATAATCTCATTTATTAATTAATCATTTTTTCATTAAGTAGTAATCAATATCATATATATTCCATCATTCAAGAAAAGTTATATTCATTTCTTCATATATAGGTTTATCAAGAGATTCTAGTACTTCAGTTATATTTTGTCATGACTTAAGATTATATGTTCATTCTTGTAGAGAAAAGTCAGGTTCATTATTTTTAATATATATTTTGTAATGAAAAGTATTTAACTCATTTATCTTTAATCAAAGATTATTGAAAGTGTCTAGTTTTTCTATAGTAACTACTTTGTCTTCATTTATAAGAACCTTTGATTCAAAGTTTTTATAAGAGTAAAAAATAAAAAAAACTACAAATATTATAATCCATATTAATAACTTAAATATTCTAAAATATCAGAATGAATTACTATTAGAATTTTCAATTTTTTTTTGCCTAAAATCATTAACCATTTAATCAATATTATCAATTATTTTATAGATATTATATTAAAAAAAAATACAATCAAATTTTATCATAAAAATTGTTATAAAAACTTTTGATTTTTGGCTTTATTTTCATATAATCTGTCCAATTGCGCTACTTTTGATTGTGTTTTTCTGGTAAAGTAGGGCATTTTACTATTGTGTAAAAAGAGGTAAAACTGATTGTGTAACTCCTTCCTCAGATTTTTTTATTTTTTTTAACTTTATTTTTTGTATGACAAAAAAGACTTCTAAAAATATTGAAGTTGGAAGCTTATATGACATTAAAGGTCGTCATTATTTTACTGATGATAGATCTGTTGTATGAATTCCTGAATTACTTGAAGTACAATTGGATTCTTATAGAGAATTTTTAGAAACTGGTATTGATAAAGTGTTTAACGAATCTTTTCCTATTTCTGATCATTCTTGAGAAAAAGTAGATATATACTACAAAGGTTTTGCTTTAGAAGAACCTAAATATGATCCAGTTACTTGTACTAGAAAAAATCTTAACTACGAAGCTCCTTTAAAAGTGAGACTTGAAATGTTAAATAAGGAAACTTGAGAAATTAAAGAACAAGATGTTTATATGGGTGGTATACCATTAATGACTGAATCAGCTACATTTATTGTAAACTGAATTGAGAGAGTTATTGTAAACCAAATTGTTAGATCAACAGGTATCTTCTTTACTTTAGGTGAAGATGGTCATGCTCTAAAAGTTATCCCTGCTAAAGGTTCTTGGTTTGAAATTGATATCGAAAAGAAAGGTATCATAAATGTTAAAATCGATAAAAAAAGAAAACTTCCTATATCAGTAGTTCTTAGAGCTTTTGGTATGGAATCAAATGCAGAAATATTAGATACATTCAAAGAACTAGGTGATGATGTTATTTCAAATAATATTGGACCTACATTAGAAAAAGATAAAACTACTAATAGATTAGAAGCTTTACATGTTCTTTATAAATTATTAAGACCAGGTGATTTAGCTACTGATGAAAGAGTTGAAGAATTATTTGATGTAACTTTCTTTGATGATAAAAGATTTGATCTAGGAGAAATTGCTAGATTAAAAATGAAATCAAAACTTGGTTTAGATACTTTATATGATGATGAAAAATGAAAATTCTTATCTATAGAAGATATTGTAACTTCTCTTAAATATTTCTTAGGATTAGTTTACTGAGATGATTCTAAATCAACTGATGATATTGATCATTTAGAAAATAGAAGAGTTAGATCTGTTTGAGAATTAGTTACTGACAAAATTAAAGTTGGTATTGCTAGAATGGAAAGAATTACTAAAGATAGAATGACTATTGTTGAACTTGATGATGCTACTCCAGGTACATTTATTAATTCTAGACCTATAGTTGCTATAATGAAAGAATTCTTTGGTTCATCTCAATTATCACAATTTATGGATCAATCGAATCCACTTTCAGAATTAGGGCACAAGAGAAGAATTTCTGCTTTATGACCTGGTTGATTAACTAGAGAAAGAGCTTCTTTTGAAGTTAGGGATGTACATGCTACTCAATATGGTAGAATATGTCCAATTGCAACTCCAGAAGGACCAAATATTGGTTTAGTATTACATTTGGCTTCATATGCAAAAGTTGATAAATATGGTTTTATATTAACTCCATTTAGAACTGTTGAACATGATGTTAAAAATGATGGTAAATCTGCTATCAATAAAATTGCATTATGAGATATAAGAGGTGATGATTGAAAAGTTATTGTTTCTGATAAATCATATATAACTGAAAAAGATGCAAAATCTATTAAAGAAAAAATATCTGCTAAAAAAATAGAAGTTAGATGATTTTTAAGTGATAATTTCGATTATTTCGATGCTCACCAAGAAAGAATATTAACTATTGCTGAAGCAGGTACTGAAACAGATGAATTTAATAATTTCACTACTACAAGACTTTCTTCAAGAGCTGGTAATGAACCAACAATTTCATATGTTAGAGAAATTACTCATATCGATGTTTCTCCAAAACAAACGATGTCAGTTGAAACTTCTCTAATTCCTTTCTTAGAACATGATGATGCGACTAGAGCGGAAATGGGTTCAAACATGATGAGGCAAGCTGTTCCATTAGTTAGACCTAAAGCTCCAGTTGTTGGTACAGGTATGGAAAGAATTGTTTGAGAAGGATCAGGTTATGTTGTTATTGCAGAAGATGATGGTGAAATTATTTGAGTTGATGCAAAACATATTTCAGTTTTATATAAAAATTGAGAAAAGAAATTATATGAATTAACTACTTTTAAAAGATCTAATCATGATATGATAGTTCACCAAGTACCTTTAGTGTCTCATGGAGAAAAAGTTAAAAAAGGTGATGTATTATGTGATGGTCATGCTTGTGAAAATGGTGAATTAGCTGTTTGAAGAAATCTTACTGTTGCATATATGCCATGGAAAGGTTATAACTTTGAGGATGCGATTATCATTTCATCTAAGTTAATAGAAGATGATTTCTATACATCAATACATATCAAAGATTATACTCTAGATGTTAGAGAAACTAAACTATGACCTGAACAAACTACTGATGATATTCCAAACGTTTCAAGTTCTAAACTAAAAGATCTGGATGTTGATGGTATTATTAGAACAGGTGCTTATGTAGAAGGATGAGATATCCTAGTAGGTAAAATTACTCCAAAAGGTGAACAAGAACTTTCTCCTGAAGAAAGATTACTTAGAGCAATTTTTGGTGATAAATCAAAAGATGTTAAAGATTCATCTCTAAGATTACCTTCTGGTCAAGGTGGTAAAATCCTTGATGTTCATGTACTAAAAAGAGAAAATGGTGATAACTTACCAACTGGTGTATTTAAACAAGTTAAAGTTTATGTAGCTCAAACTAGA